>Ga0209278_1000223_pt1 | contig 56753 bp, 52 predicted proteins | sample JI81BgreenDNA_FD_187504 | JGI IMG/M metagenome (GOLD analysis project Ga0209278, IMG submission 187504) | Wastewater effluent complex algal communities from Wisconsin, to seasonally profile nutrient transformation and Carbon sequestration -... | ecosystem: Engineered > WWTP > Effluent > Algae... | reverse complement strand
CGCCGCCTTCTCCAAAACAATAATTCGAATCTCCATTCACCTTACCATTGCGGGTAATCTCTACCAGATCCCTCCTTCGAGCACGAACGTCTTTTCCCCTTTCAAAAATGACGGGTTTCAATCCTTGCTCTATGCAAGCTAAAGCTGCAAACAGGCCCGCAGGACCCGCACCTATGATGTGTACTTCTTCGGCGGTGCTTACATTGGTAGTCGGAACAGCTATATCAGCCCGATTGATTGGCGCAAGCCCGGGTTCAACTACCACACGAACTTTGATGTTACGTGAACGTGCATCAATCGACCGCTTTTCGAGCCGAAACGAGTCCCCCTCTCCAATATGTCCCAATTGGATGAGCTGCTGCCGAAGCAATGCATAGTCAAATCCAATTTCCGGCGTTACAAAAAGCTCTAAAGGCATGTGGAAAAAGTAGCAGTTATCTACAGGCTTTTCCACAATAAAACAATTATGTGAATAAGCCTCTCGCTGTAAAGTTAAAAGATGAGAATTCAGCTTGTGAGCACTTATTTATTTCAACAGTACGATTGTATACGATTTAGATTGTTCAGGGGCAGAACTTGCTCTAATATTGTGCTATGGATGATCGTGTACCCTCGTTGGGGCAATTAATAGGAAACAGTAGCAAAACCACGCGAAGAATGCCCGAAAGCGGCCAAATGGTGCTGGGTAAAATTCAGCCCCAGGCAACCGATTTGGAAGAAGCCGTGCTGGGTGCACTCATGCTGGAGAAGGAGGCGCTCTCGCAGGTGATTGATATTTTGAAGCCAGAGGCTTTTTATGTAGAAGCGAATCAACGCATTTTCGAGGCTATTCAAGCCCTCTTTAATGCGTCAAAACCTGTCGACCTGCTCACCGTAACCCAGCAACTTCGTACAATGGGTTTACTTGATAAAGTTGGGGGCGCATACTACATTTCGGAACTTACCAATCGCGTTGCCTCTGCTGCCAATGTTGAGTTCCATGCCCGCATCATCTTGGAGAAGTACATACTTCGGGAACTTATTCGCATATCGAGCGACATCACCACCAAGGCCTTTGAAGAAACGACCGACGTTTTTGAACTCTTAGATAAGGCCGAAACGGAACTCTTTTCGGTTGCTGAACAGAATATTCGACGCAATAGCGAAAGCATGGGCACCCTGGTGCTCAAGGCTATCAAAGAAATTGAAGCCATTGGGCAACAACCTGAAGGGCTCTCTGGAGTACCATCTGGCTTTACCGACTTGGATCGCCTTACTAACGGCTGGCAAAAGTCGACCTTAAACATCATTGCCGCCCGCCCGGCCATGGGTAAAACGGCTTTCGTATTAAGCTTGGCCCGAAATGCGGCGGTTGAGGGCAAAAAAGCGGTTGCTTTCTTCTCGCTGGAGATGTCGTCGATTGAATTGGTGAATCGTTTGCTTTCGGGAGAGGCCGAAATTGAAGCTGAAAAACTCAAAAAGGGCAAGCTGGAGGCCCATGAATGGCAGCAACTTAATACGCGCATCAAAAGGCTTTCGGAAGCGCCGTTGTTCATCGACGATACGCCACAGCTCACGCTTTTTGAATTGCGAGCGAAATGCCGCCGCTTAAAAGCGCATCACGACATACAAATGATCATCATCGACTATCTGCAGTTGATGAGCGGCGGCAACGAAAATGCCAACGGTAATCGCGAACAAGTAATTGCGAGCATTTCAAGAGGCTTAAAAGCCTTGGCCAAGGAACTGAGTGTTCCTGTTTTGGCGCTTTCTCAGCTTAGTCGTGCGGTTGAGCAACGCGGTGGTGATAAAAAACCGCAGTTGTCTGACCTACGTGAATCGGGATCAATAGAACAGGATGCCGACATGGTGATGTTTATTTACCGGCCCGAATATTATAAATTGGAAGCAGCCGATAATCAGCAGATGTATGAAGGTTTTGCTCAGATATTGATCGCCAAGCACAGAAATGGTCAAGTGGGCGACGTTAACCTGAAATTTGTGAACAAGTTTGCCAAATTCGTAAACCCCGATACCGACTTTGCTGCCTTCAATACGGCGGTACCTTTCGGCATGGGCGATGCCTACTTTGGCGATAATGCTCCAAATATTAAAATCATGCCTTCCAAGATGAACGACAGTAGTTTTGACGAGCCTCCTTTTTAATGCATGACGTTCAAATTGAAGAAAGTTGGAAACATAGCTTACAAGCCTGTTTTCAAGAACCTTGGTTCAACGATCTCACGAAACAAATCAAGGAAGAAATTCTAGCCGGTAAACGTATTTACCCGCCCGGGAGATTCATCTTTAATGCTTTCAATTTTACTCCTTTGCCAAAGGTAAAGGTGGTGATACTCGGGCAAGACCCTTACCACGGTCCTGGTCAAGCACACGGCTTGTCGTTTTCTGTGCCTGATGGCATAAAAGTACCCCCGTCTTTAGTGAACATCTTCAAAGAGATAAAATCTGATCTCGGAAAACCTATCCCATCCAGCGGCAATCTTGAGCGATGGGCTAATCAAGGCGTATTGCTTCTAAACGCCATACTTACGGTTCGCGCCGAGGAAGCAGCCTCTCATCGAAATTTCGGTTGGGAACGCTTCACCGATGCCGTAATTCAAACCGTGTCCGACCGCCAATCGCATGTGGTTTTTCTGTTGTGGGGTAGATTTGCCCATGAAAAAGCCGCTTTAATCGACCAAAACAAACATTTGGTGCTTAAAGCGGCTCATCCTTCACCTTTGTCGGCGCACAACGGCTTTTTTGGTTGTAAACATTTTTCTTTGGTCAATTTATGGTTGGCAGAAAAAGGAATGACAACTATCGACTGGTGACTAATCTTCCAAAATAATGTCTTCAATTACGGGGCTCACTTCATCCTTGTCTTTGAAGCCCTTCATGCCAAGTAGTATATTCAAACCAAGACGAACATTGAATGTGCTAACGTTTCCTTGATTGGCTAGTGCCATCAAGTTATCGGCCATGGTGTATACTTGTACTGGTCCAAGTTTCAAGGCAAAACCACCGCCCAGATTATCAAACGACCCTGGAGAAACCGTGTAGTTAGCCCTCAGATATAATACGTTCCATACGTTAGTTTGGAAAAAGCCAGTGAAGGCGGGGAAAAACTGGTCGCTATAGCGGTTACCCGAGAAAATTACACCAACCTGTTGTCCTTTCAAGAACTCATAGCTCGCACTCACCAAATAACGCGTATTGAGGTTTGTGGTAAACTCTTTACCTGGCACCTTGACTATGTCGAAAGCCTGCGCCAACGAATCGCCTATGCCGCCAAATGGATCTCCTCCATCATTCTCACCCACAACGATATTACCTCCACGATAGGTTACAGAAGCGCTATCGGCTACGTAACTGTACAAGTCGTTCTTCCAGCTAATGCTCCCCAAATCCGTTACGCTTGCACTCAACATGAGTCGTTTCGTGACTTTGTAAGAAATTCCAAAATCGAAGCCAAAACCCGTATTGCCCGAATTGAACGCTACAGTTGGTTCTGGGCTCTCTACAAGACTATTTACATTGGATGTATTGTATCTGAAATTATTGGTAACCACCAAACTATCTGTTTGCCAATTAATTGCACCTTCGGCATATTCGGTGCGGCCACCTGCTATTCCATTCAAATATTTTACTCGTGCGCCCAAAGTTAACTTGCTCGTAATTTCTCGTGTAAATCCTAAGTGAAATGCCGAATACGACAATACATTAACATCGATGTCATTCAAGCTAACCGGATTTTCTCTGAAGTAAGGATCCAAACTTCCATTTTGAGCCAAGCGTAACAAATCAACAGGGAGTTGAACACGGGTTTGTACATTGGTATATGCACCCAAACTCATGTAATTTTTCCTTCCTAAGCGGAGGCCTAAGTGAAATAAATCAACTTGAATTTCATTGTTAAAACCAAAGGTTTTACCAGCTCTATCTTCAAATACTTTGGTAAAGTCGAGCATAGAACTGTCCCGTACTTCTTTGATAATATCATCGAGTACAAAGGTGGGATTGTAATAATTCACATAAATAGAGTTCACCCCTGGTAAGCCAAGGAAAAACTTGGCTTGTGGCATAATTGCCGGGTTGGTAAAATACGATTGCGGAACCCCTGTAAACTGATGCAACCCTAGGTTGAACTGCGCATTGGCTGTCGACAATACGATTAAACCAAGTAGTGTAAATAATAACTTCTTCATCGATAACCTCTTAGAATAACCCTTTAGTCCTTATTTCTGCCATAATTTTCGTCTCAAGATTGTAATCGGTATACAACTTGGCCACCGTAGTACCGTTGGTCGTGTTTAATCTGAAATTTTGTACCAACTGTGTAGCATTTTTTAGGTTCTGAGCCACGCTTTGCGGTAATGTCAACCTTGAAGTACTCACCGTGAAGTTGTTAACTCGGCCATTGGGACCAACCGGCGCTGCGGTTACAAACGGCACAGTAGTAGCATAAACCTGATTGCCTAAAGAATCTAACCAAGTAAATTCCATGGTAATGTCGAAAGGGAAGCGATTTTTGGTTTGAAAAATTAAATCAACCGAAGCCACAGTACCGTCGTCACCAAAGAGACCTGCACCATCGAAGGAGGATGTATCACCAAACTTCATGTTGCCTACACTCAATTCGAGTGGCAAATCCAACTCTAAGTCAATCCGAATTTTACTGTTATCGGTCAAGAAATTGGCGCCTACGTTACCAGCTGGGTTGAGTAAAACACTGCCCCCATATTTCACGGTATCGGGAGGTAACGACAACAACTGAGCAATCTGGCTATTATTCTTGTTAAAGGTTACCAATCCGTTAGCTACTTGACCGGGTATTGAAGGGAAAGGCAATATAGATGGTGTTGCATTCAAGGAAACATTTCCTTTAACAATATTCACCCCGGTCATATCTAAGCCTAAACGTATAGGCGCACCAATCGAATTTTGAATATTTAAACGAACATCCGGGCTAGCGAATAAAAAGTCTCCCCCCAGTTCTTTTAAAAATTCTAAATCAAGGTCAATAGTACCGGGATCAATATCAATATTCTTTTGACCAAAATAGCCTCTAATTTGAGAAAAGTCGATGTCCTGAAAGCCGTAACTTACATTCAGGGCATTACTGGAGTCGATTGACTTCAAAGTACCCGACGACACCAAACTCGCCTTAACAATTACCGGTATTTGGTTGTATGGCTGCTGCGTATTGGTGGTTAAATCGATGGTAGCGTTTGTAAGATCGATAATATGAGCGGTAGTAGCGTTTGAAGCTACATTCACTGTATCGAGTATGGCCACATTGTTTTTACGTATGCCCGGAAGGCTTATGATGATTTGAATGGGTTCTGCAATAGAAGACTGGAAATTGAAATTTACCTCCCCATCCTTTAAAACAATGTCATAAATCTGTTCATTGTCGGAGGTGGCGAAATCCACATTGGACGTGTCGGCACTAAAATCCTGGGTTGGAATTCTTACGATACCGTTTATAATGGTCAAACCGTTACTAGCAGCTGTCAAGCTCACTGCTTGCGTTGCAAAATTTATAGCCGTTGGAACGGCATTACCAGCCGAAGAAACCTTGACGATGGTTGCCTCCAAGGTATTACTCATCACTTTGCCACCGAGCGGTATCGAACGAATCTGGCTCGTGTTTCGTGCCACATTACCAAAACGAGCGAAACCAAGACTAGCACCCCCACTATTTCTCAATTCAAGCACAAAGGAATCGAGCGGAAATGGGAAGGTGTTGTTGAGTGTAAAGTCGAGCGAACCTGAAGAAAAGGTTACTTGAGAAAAATCGTTAATGGACGACATGGGATACGTACCACCTGCTTGCTCAGGGAAAGCAGGGAATGGTGCCGTTTGTCCGTTCAGCGGGTTAATCGCAGTTTGCGATGCCGTAGAAAGGTTACCAACCATCGCACCCAAACTGATGGTAACGCCAGTATTGAAGTTATCGATTTCAATTTCACCCAATTTGAGGGTTTGGCTAGTAGGTGACTGTGCAGGAATTTCGATGATATCGGCTACCGATTGTTCAGCTATCGAATCTTGTGCAAACGAAATGCTTATGCTAGAGTCGCCGTTAAAAATTAAAGTTGAATCCTCGGTAAGTAAATTCTTCAGTGACGCATTAAAAGTTGCTACCGGTAATCCAAAACCAGGCTGCCAGTCGGGGCTAACAAATCTATCAATCTTGTATTTATCTTTGATGCAGCCACTCAGAGCGACAATTCCGAGTGAAAACACCCATACAATCTTAAAGTTTAAGGGTTTCAGGTTATTCATAGGCTTAGTGCAAAATCCCTCAAACATACCAAAAGCGGCTGCAGCAGCAAAAAATGTTGGCTTATTTTCTTGTTAAATACCTAAATTCCGGTAGATGATTAAAAACAAAATATATGTTCCTGTGGTGTTTACCCTTGGTGCTTTGGGAGTTACCGCTGGTGCATTCGGCGCACACTTATTAAAAGATATTTTACCGCTTGCCTCGTTACAGTCTTATCAAACTGGGGTATTATACTTGCTTCTGCATATCCCTATATTATTGATCGTCCGAAACGAAAAGGTAGCAAGTAGCTTGATGCTTGTAGGGGTTTGTTTTTTCAGCTTATCTATTTTCATTCTATCTACTTCAAGCATTCACCAAATTGATGTTCGGTGGCTCGGACCAATTACTCCGCTTGGGGGTGTTTTGATCATCGCGGGATGGGTCAAAGCAGCCATTTCTTGGCGTACGATTCTCAACGAAAAGGGTGCGGACGAGTGAAAACCTGCTAACTTCGACCCTTCATCGACGAAAAGCCCATGCAGTTTTTATCAGACCGTATACTAGAACTCAATGAATCCCAAACACTTGCAATGGCTCAGCGGAGTCGAGAATTGGCAAATAAGGGAATCGATGTTATCAACTTGAGTCTAGGCGAGCCTGATTTTGCTACCCCCAATCACATCAAAGAGGCAGCAAAATTGGCTATCGACCAAAACTTTTCTTACTACACCCCTGTAGCAGGCTATCTCGATTTGCGTCAAGCTATTGCGGCAAAATTGAAAAGAGATAACGATTTGGAATATGCTGCCGACCAAATTGTGGTTTCAACGGGCGCAAAACAGAGCATCATCAACATTTTGATGAGCGTACTCAACCCGGGTGACGAGGTGCTACTTCCTACGCCATATTGGGTGAGCTACGAAAGTATGATTCAATTGGCCGAAGGGAAAAGTGTACGCATACCAACCACCGTTGAAAGCGACTTCAAAATCAGCCCTGAACAGCTCGAGGCAGCAATAAACAATAAAACGAAAGCCTTTTTGTTTTCATCCCCATGCAATCCAACAGGCTCGGTTTATACCCGGGATGAGTTGGAAGCACTGGCGGAAGTTTTTCGCAGATATCCGCAGGTATTGGTGATTTCAGATGAAATCTATGAGTTCATCCAATTCAACCAAAAGCATGTTAGTATCGCTAGCCTCAACGGCATGAAAAACCGTACAGTAGTTGTAAATGGCTTATCCAAAGGATTTGCGATGACGGGTTGGCGATTGGGCTACATAGCTGCTCCGAAAGAAATAGCAGATGCTTGTGTAAAACTACAAGGGCAATTCACCTCGGCCACCAGCAGCATCACACAACGTGCGGCGATTGCGGCCATGACTGGTGATTTGCAGGCTACGCATGACATGAATGAAGCCTTCAAAAAACGTCGCGACCTGGTTCTGAAGGGATTGAAGGAGATTCCAGGCTTGGAGCCTAATGAACCACAAGGTGCATTCTACTTCTTCCCAAAGGTTTCGTCGTTTTTTGGAAAAAAATCAGGTGCTTTTACTGTGAACAATGCCGACGATTTGGCCACCTATTTACTTGAAGAAGCGCACGTTGCCGTAGTGACTGGCGAGGCTTTTGGAAATGCCGACTATATTCGCCTTTCGTACGCCACCAGTGAAGAAAAACTTACTCGTGCCTTGGAGCGGATGAAAGCAGCCTTGTTAAAACTACAATGAAACTAGATACGCACTTTTTAGAGGATTTTTTTAAGGGATTACGCTCGAAAAAGATACTCGTGATTGGTGATGTAATGCTCGATACTTACCAATGGGGCAAGGTAAGCCGAATTAGCCCTGAAGCTCCAGTACCTGTGGTTGAACTCGAAAGGGTAGAATCGCGACCAGGCGGAGCGGCGAATGTAGGCCTCAACTTGGTACAACTCGGGGCAAAAGTTCAGCTACTCGCTGTGGTTGGAAACGACGATGCCGGTAGTCAGTTGAAACATCACATACGTTTAAGTGGCGTTGGCTCGAATGGTTTGATTGCAAGCGATTACCGGCCTACCACTGTTAAAACACGCGTTATGGCCGGTAGTCAGCAGCTTTTGCGCGTTGACCGTGAACAAAATCAAGACTTAACTGCCGAGGAGCTTGAACCTCTCATAGCTTGGTTCAACAAACATATTGAAGAGTTCGATGCAGTTATCTTACAAGATTACGATAAAGGCGTTCTTACAGCATCGTTTATTGAACATATTCTGAATAAATGCAACGTACTTGGCATTCCCACCGCTGTAGATCCCAAAAAAAGGCATTTCACCAACTTCCAAAACGCCAGCCTCATCAAACCGAACTTGAAAGAGCTTAGAGAGGGATTAGGCATTGACATCAGAAGTAGCGACCTAAGTAGTGTTCAAGCTGGAGCCATGAAGCTTATGGATAGCTTGAAGAGTAGTCAGGTACTCATCACCCTCAGCGAAAACGGCGTATTTTATCTCGACGACAAAAATTCGGGCCATTTTCCTGCGCATTTACGCACCATTGCCGATGTATCGGGCGCCGGTGACACGGTCATTAGTGTGGCTGCCTGTTGTTTAGCAATGGGTACACCCCTCGCCTTCTTAGCCTTCATTTCGAACCTCGCAGGAGGAATAGTTTGTGAATCGTTAGGGGTAGTGCCCGTTGAAAGTGCTAAATTGCTTGAAGAAGCTAGACAGTACCTACCGAATTCCCTGTGAAACCCTACGAACTAAAAGAACAGATCTACCTATTCCTGTACAAACATCGGGAATTGGTTTTGCGAAGGCTGATGATTCTTCGCGTTTTAGCAAGCGTTTTAGCACTCGGTATTTTCATTTATTACTACGGCTTTCCACATCCCGTCGAAGTCTCTAGGTTGCTCATTAATATCACCAAAGGCATTTTTGGCTTCTTTGTACTTAGCTATTTAATACGGGTAATACTTGCCATCGATAGTCGGATTTATCTGAGAGAATCCCGATTTGAAGGGGTATTGATCTTGTTTTTAATGATTGATGTGGTGAGTGTATTCGTCTTCAACAACAATCTACTCGAGAATTTCTTCCAACAGTTTGATATCGAAAATTTCACGCCGTTTTATATACTCTCTATCCAAGCCTACTTACTCTTACTTGTAGGTCTAGAGTTCGTGAAGTTCAGCGCTACCATCACCTCCATCAAACTCAAACCGGCCACTACTTTTATCTACTCTTTTTTAATCCTCATTTTTACAGGAGCCGGCTTGCTTATGTTGCCTGAAATGACCACCGGCGGCAGCATTCGCTTTATCGACGCTCTTTTCACCTCGGTAAGCGCCAGTTGTGTGACCGGTTTAACAGTGGTAGATACGGCGACCTTCTTCACGTTTAAAGGTCAGTTGGTGATTTTAGCACTTATACAGTTTGGCGGCATAGGCATCTTAACCTTTGCTACCTTTTTCGCGCTATTTCTGAAAAAAGGAGTAGGAATAAGTCATCAGGCCATGATACGCGACTTCATGAGCGAAGACTCGTTGTTCAACGCCAAAAACATGTTACTGCAAGTGATCGTATACACGGTTACCATAGAGTTAATTGGCGCATTACTCCTCTACGTGTTGTGGGATATGAAGGCCCCCTTTATCGACGATCAAGGAGAAGTATTATTTCAATCGGTTTTCCACAGTATTTCGGCTTTTTGTAATGCTGGATTTGCGCTATTTACGAATAGCCTTTTCGAAACTTTCGTAAGGGAGAATTATATGCTGCACCTGGTAATTGCTATACTCATCTTCTTTGGAAGTTTGGGTTTCCCGGCCATGCGCGACATTTTCTCCCTACATAATGTACGGGCTCGTTTGGTTTCGCCTTGGAAAAACTGGAAACTCTCTACTCGCATTGCCTTATACGCTAGCTTAATCTTGATTTTTGTTGGCGCAGTTGGCTTTTATCTGCTCGAACGTGATGGAGTACTGGCCAATCAAAAGAGTGCCCTTGGTGTATTCGTAACTTCTATTTTCCAGTCGGTCACTACCCGTACTGCTGGCTTTAACACGGTCGACATGGCTGCTTTATCGGTTCCAGTGGTGATCCTGTTTATTTTTTTGATGTTCATTGGTGCATCGTCGGGTTCAACCGGGGGGGGTATCAAAACATCCACCTTCGTCCTCATCTTTTTGGCCGTTATTACGACCATTCGCGGTAAAAAACACCTGGAGCTTGGTGGTCGCTCCATTTCATTCGACTTGTTAAATAAGGCCTTCACTGTTTTTATCTTCTCTGCCACCTACATATTACTGGGCACCTTCTTTTTGGCCATTTTCGAACCCAAAATGGCCATTCTAGATTTAGTATTTGAAGAGGTTTCTGCCTTCTGTACAGTAGGACTTACCCGGGGCATTACTGCCTCCTTATCGGATCCCAGCAAAATAGTGCTCATTCTGTCGATGTATATCGGAAGAATAGGTACCCTTACCCTTGCGTTCGCCTTGGCCTCACGGGTAGACTCAACCAATTACCGTTACCCGAAAGCGCATATGCTCGTGGGTTAATTGGCCCGTATCGCGTCTACCGGATTCATACGTGCGGCACGAATTGCTGGTAAAATTCCAGCCAGCACGCCAATGATTGCCGATACGAATAAACCCAAGCCAATATTTTCGGCAGATAGGAAGATGTCGAAATCGAGCCCTTCTCTTGCACCCAGAGTGAGTAAAAAAACGAGAAGCAGGCCCAGTATGCCACCCAACATACTCAACACCACCGACTCTACAAGGAATTGAAAGAGAATAAAGTAATTCTTGGCTCCTAAGGCCTTTTGAATGCCTATCTGACTCGTACGCTCATAAACCGATACGAACATGATGTTGGCAATACCGAAGCCCCCAACCAATATCGAGAATCCGCCGATGATCCAGCCGATGATGCCTATGACAGCGAAAAGCTGGTTGAGCTGGTTGGCCAGCAAACTAATTTGATTTAAGGCGAAGGTATCTTCTCCGGTAGGCTTGATTTTTCGAATGGCCCGGAGTGTACCCCTCACCTCTTCTTTGAGTTCTTCGATGGGTATACCCGCCATTCCTTTCACCAAGATGAGTGGGTATAGATTGCGAAAGTCGTCGCCCCTTGTTTTGCGCACTAAATTTACAGGCACCACAAAGGCATCGTCGAGCGAAGTATTGATGCTGTTGTTCCCTTCGGCTTTGAACACGCCAATCACGATAAGCTTTTGATCGAATGCGATGATTTCACGGTCGATAGGGTCTAATCCTAAAAAAAGCTGATCGGCTACTTCTTTGCCGATGATCACTACGCGTGAACCGAAATGGGATTCGGCAGGACTAAAATACCGTCCTTTATCGATTTCAAATTCGCGCAACTGTTCAAAGTCGTGGCTCACGGCCATAATGTTTGGGTCGCGTATACTATTGCGATCATACTTAGCCAACTTACCCCCGAATGTGGTCATCAAACACACAGCACTCGCGGTGGTACTTCTTTCTTGCAACTGCTCAAATTCTTTGTAGCTGGGAACCGGCCTCAGCATATACTTCCACCAGGGGTAGTTGGGGCCAAAGGTCCAAGGCCATTTTTCGACATAAATCACTTCGTTGCCGAGGTTCGACAAGCTGTCTTTGATCTGAGCCTCCCAAGAATCGACGAAAGTAAAAACCGAGATCACGGCAAAAATGCCGATGGTAATACCCAGTAGTGATAAAAACGTGCGGAGTTTATTCGCCCACAAGGCCAAAAATGCGAATATGACACCTTCGCGGAGCAAGCGTAATAGCATAAAAGCAAAAATAAAGGTTGTTCGGCTATTTGGTTCATGCGATTGCTTTTCTTAGCAAACGTTATATCTCGTATCTTCGCAGGCTTGTAATCATTTAGCTAAAGAATGAAATTATCGGAATTCAAATTCGACTTACCAGCCAGCCTGGTGGCCCAGTATCCAACCCCTAACCGCGACGACTCGCGTCTCATGGTACTCCACCGCAAGGACGGCTCCATCGAGCACAAACAATTCCGCGACATTCTCCAGTATTTTGGAGATGGCGACGTAATGATTTTTAACAACACCAAAGTATTTCCTGCCCGCATGTACGGCAATAAGGAGAAAACAGGTGCTAAAATTGAAGTTTTCTTGCTTCGGGAGCTGAACAAAACCATGCGTTTGTGGGATGTGCTCGTTGATCCAGCTCGGAAAATCCGCGTAGGCAACAAGTTGTATTTCGGCGATAACGATGCTTTGGTCGCAGAGGTTATCGACAATACCACTTCACGTGGTCGTACCATACGCTTTTTATTCGACGGCACCGACGAGGAGTTGAACGCGGTTTTAGCATCGCTTGGCGAAACGCCAATTCCGCGTTTGTTGGGACGCGAAGTAGAAGCTGATGATACTGACCGCTTTCAAACCATCTACGCCCAGCATGTGGGTGCAGTTGCAGCTCCATCGGCAGGATTGCACTTCAGCCGTGAGCTCATGAAACGGCTTGAAATCAATGGCGTAAACTTCGCAGATGTCACCCTGCACATCGGACTAGGTGCGTTTCGCCCAGTTGAAGTAGAAGATTTAACCAAGCACAAATCGGAGTCGGAGAACTTTATCGTGCCCGAACAGGCATGCGACATCGTCAATACTGCTATCGACGCCAAAAAGCGGGTATGTGCTGTAGGAACTACTACCATGCGTGCCATCGAGTCGAGCGTATCGGCTAGTGGCCACATGAAGCCTGTAGAAGGCTGGACCGACAAATTCATCTTCCCTCCTTACGATTTTAGCATTGCCAATGCCATGATCACCAATTTCCATTTGCCTGAATCGACTTTGTTGATGATGGCAGCAGCATTTGCGGGCTACGATCATTTAATGAACGCTTATAAAGTAGCCATGAAGGAGAAATATCGTTTCTTCACCTATGGCGATGCCATGCTAATCATTGACTAATTAACCGTTAGCATATGACCACCGAAATGCTGATCGCGTTACTTACGCTCACTTTTCTAGAAATCGTATTGGGGATTGACAATATCATTTTCATCAGCATTGTCACCAACCGACTGCCTCAAGAAGAGCAAAAAAGGGCTCGATTGATTGGCTTAAGCTTGGCGATGATTTTTAGGGTTGTGCTGCTTTTGGGCATCACCTGGCTGATTGGCTTTTCAGCACCCTTATTCGCTGTAGCTGGCATAGCGTTTAGCGGCAGAGATTTGATTCTCTTAGCTGGTGGTTTGTTTTTGCTAGCTAAAAGCACCATGGAAATCCATCATAAAGTGGAAGGCGTTGCAGACCGTCCAGGGATTGAAGCCAAAAAAGCTTCACTGGCATCGACCTTAGTGCAAATTGTACTTTTAGATTTGGTGTTTTCGTTCGACTCTATCTTAACGGCTGTAGGACTTACGAACAATATTCCCGTGATGATAGCCGCAGTAATCATTTCTATCCTGGTGATGATGCTTTTTGCCGGCAAAATCTCCGACTTCATCAACAAACACCCTTCGTTGCAAATCTTGGCGTTGTCGTTTCTGATTTTGATAGGCTTCATGTTGACCATCGAAGCATTCGACCAACATGTACCTAAAGGCTACATCTATTTCGCGGTATTCTTCTCGATGATGGTAGAAATACTGAATATGCGGTTACGAAAGAAACAATCGGTTTAAAAAGAAAAGGCTGACCAAATGGTCAGCCTTTTCTTTTAGTATTCATCTTCATTGAAGAAGAAATCATCTTTGGTGGGATAATCCGGCCAAATTTCCTCTATGGTTTCATAAGGCTCACCATCGTCTTCGAGCTCCTGCAGGTTTTCAATCACCTCCAAAGGGGCACCCGAACGAATGGCATAATCGATCAATTCTTCCTTGGTGGCTGGCCATGGGGCATCTTCCAGATGCGATGCTAATTCGAGAGTCCAGTACATAATTCCTGCGTTTAATTTTCGCAAATATAGATTTAAAGCAATACGTTCGACCGTACTTAAAAAAACGACAACACGTTTTTTTTCACATTGTTGTGCAAAAGAATAAAATAAGGCCAAAACAGGCCGTTTTACCACATTATCCGCGTGGCATCCACTTGATTTCTTCGCTACCTAAGAGCAAACAAATGTAACGCGACAGGGCAAAAAGGTAGTCCGATAGGCGATTGAGGTACTCGAGAAGCACCGCTTCTACTGTCGACTCGCTGTTGAGTGCTACCACCAAACGTTCGGCCCTACGGCAAACACATCGTGCCAGGTGAGCGTGTGATGCTACTACATTTCCACCGGGCAAGATAAACGACCTTAACTCAGGAAGCTGGGTATTCATTTCGTCGATTTCTTGTTCCAGCAAGCGCACGTCGGCTTCCGTTAAATCGGGTAGCGTCATACGCGACCTCAGCGGATCGGCAGCCAGATGAGAACCAATGGTAAATAGACGATCTTGAACTTGTTCCAAAACATTCAGCTGCCGTTGATCAGTAATTTCGGCGCGGAGTAAGCCAATCCACGAGTTGAGTTCATCAACAGTACCGTAAGCATCTATGCGCACATGTGCTTTCGATACGCGTGTACCTCCTATTAAGCCAGTTTCTCCTTTATCGCCCGTTTTGGTGTATATCTTCATTCTGTTGCAGGTTGACGAACCGACACTATTTGGTCGTTCGGACTGTCGCTTTCAACCAAGCCGTCACGTAGTCGGACGATGCGGTGCGCATGGCGAGCTATGTCTTCTTCGTGTGTAACCAAAATAATGGTGTTCCCTTTTTCTTGTATCTCTTCGAACAACGCCATTATCTCGTAAGAAGTTTTGGTATCGAGGTTACCTGTTGGCTCGTCGGCAAGGATTATAGACGGGCGGTTCACCAAAGCTCGGGCAACAGCTACACGTTGCCGCTGACCACCCGACAGTTCGTTAGGTTTGTGCGACATCCGTTTCTCAAGACCTACCGATGCGAGTACTTCTTTGGCTCGTTCGGTACGTTCTTCTTTGCTGTAACCTGCGTAAACGAGCGGAAGAGCCACGTTTTCTAAGGCTGTAGCCCGAGGTAACAAGTTGAAGGTCTGGAAAACAAAACCAATTTCTTTGTTCCTAATCTCAGCCAGCTGGTTGTCTTCCATCCGGCTTACATCGGTATTGTTGAGTATGTATTGCCCTTTGCTTGGGGTATCTAAACAACCAATGATGTTCATGAGGGTAGATTTACCCGAACCCGACGGTCCCATCAAGGCTACATATTCGTTTTTGTAGATGTTCAAGGAAATGGATTTGATGGCATGAATCTCTTCAAGTCCCATCACATATTTTTTCCCGATATCGTCGAGACGGATAATTTCTTGCATACACTTAGGCCCTTTCAATCACCTTAGGAACGCGGAAAAAGTCGCTATCGCGTTTAGGCGCATTTTTGAGTGCCTCTTCGTGCGAAATCTCCTGTTTTACTTCGTCGTTGCGCAGCACATTTACTTGGTCGCCCATGTAAATGAGTGGTTCAACTTCGGCAATATCCAATTCATTGAGTTTTTCGGCGAATTCCAGAAAACGATTCATGTCTTCGAGCATCGCCTTTTTGGTTTCTTCATCGAACTCAAGTCGAGCAAGATGTGCCAGTCGATCTACGGTTGTTAAGTCAATTTGCATGATACTGTGCCAATTCGTTGTATATAACCTCAAAAGTTTCCTGCCGCAGCCTCCGTTCTGCTCCCTCTTCCAAGGGATAAGGGCCAATTGCTGTGTGTATTTTCACTCTGCAACGTCCGGGAAACAGCACCGGGGGCTCTACATCAGGTAGAATACTTCGGTTATCAATCAAAGATACCGGAACAACCCCTATGTTGTGCTCTACAGCCAACTTGAAAGCCCCAGATTTAAACGGTTTTAACAAAGCTGGCCCTCGAATGATGCCTCCTTCCGGAAAAAACAGCAAGCTCATGCCTTTGTGAAGTTTATCGGAAGCTCTTTGGTAGGCTTCTGGAGCCTTGCGAATATTGCCACGATCTACCGCCACATCGAGCGTACGGAAAAAATAGCCGAATAGAGGGATGCGGGCCAGCTCATTTTTGGCCATGAAAGAAAATACGAGCGGAAGCGCAACGGCAAGTACGGGTATGTCGATATACGAATCGTGGTTGGCGCAAAAAATATAGGCCTTGCCTTTTTGCGGTTGAAAGTCACTTTCGATTTCGAGCCGGACACCTATCGACCAAAATAAAAATTTGGCCCAAGCTACGCGAAGACGATGTGCTGCCGGATGCCGCTTTTCGCTAGCCAGCAAGAAGTAAAACAGCGGAAATAAAAACAAAAAGCTAGCAACAAAAAGTACCAAAAAACCGAGGGCATACAATCGGTTGATAATCGTCGACTTACTTTTCATAGGCAATGCAAAGCTACATTTTTTGACCTGTTTTCATATAAACTGCCTGACCGAAGACGGCGAATGCTCCCGATGATTTCGTATTTTGCGCGCCATGGAAATTGTAGTCAGCGGTATACGGTCGACCGGTCATTTGCACCTAGGTAATTATTTCGGTGCTGTGCAGAATTTTCTGCGCATGCAGCATGAGCATAGCTGTTATTTTTTCATTGCCGATTATCATGCCTTAACCACGCATCCCGACCCGAAAGAGCTTCGCCAGCATGCGCGCGATGTATTGGTTGAATACCTTGCCTGCGGCATCGACCCTGAAGCGGCAACTTTGTATTTGCAGAGCGATTTACGGGAAATCCCCGAATTGTACATGCTCTTGAACATGCACGCCTATGTGGGTGAACTTGAAAAAGTACCCACCTTCAAGGAAAAGGTTCGTAAACAACCTGAGAATGTGAATGCGGGCTTACTCACCTACCCTGTGCTCATGGCTGCCGACGTGATGATCCACAAAGCCACTAAGGTGCCTGTAGGCAAAGACCAAGAGCAACATTTGGAGATGGCACGCAATTTTGCAAACCGATTCAACCACTTCTATGGCATTGACTATTTCCCCGAGCCTTACCCTTTCCATTCGGGTGGTGCCTTGGTTAAGGTGCCTGGCCTCGATGGGAGCGGAAAAATGGGAAAAAGCGAAGGGGCCGGAAATGCCATATTTCTGAACGAAGAAGAGAGCAGTCTTCGGAAAAAAATCATGCGTGCGGTAACCGATACAGGACCCACTGCACCCAATAGCCCCAAAAGTGAGGCTGTAGAAAATCTGTTCACTTTATTAAAGTTGGTTGCTCAACCGGCAACTGTACATCATTTTGAGTCGGCCTATGCCGATTGTAGTATACGGTACGGTGACCTCAAAAAACAGCTCGCCGACGACATAACCACCTTTGTAGCACCGATACGAGCGCGCATACAAGAGCTCCGTGCCGACACGAAGTTGGTTGACCGCACCCTCGACATGGGCGCCGAAAAAGCACGGGTCAGTGCCGCAAAAACTCTGCGCGAAGTCAGAGAAATCATGGGATTTAAAGGATAAAAATGGGCAAACATATTGCGATAGCGGGGAACATTGGTTCAGGCAAAACCACCTTAACCACCTTATTGGCTAAACATTACGGCTGGGAAGCGCACTTTGAGGATGTGGACAATAACCCCTACCTCAACGACTTTTACAACGACATGCAGCGTTGGAGTTTTAATCTTCAGATTTTCTTTTTGAATTCGCGCTTCAGGCAGTTGCAAGACATTCGTGCCCAAGAAAAAACGGTAATTCAAGATCGCACCATTTACGAGGATGCCAACATTTTCGCTCCGAACTTACACAGCATGGGGCTGATGACGGGGCGTGACTATGAAAACTACCGGAGTTTGTTTGATGCTGTGAACAAAATGATAGGTGCCCCTGATTTGTTGATTTATCTCCGTGCTTCGGTACCCACTTTGGTTAAACAAATCCAAAAGCGTGGACGTGAATACGAAGACAGCATTCGACTCGATTATTTGAGAAGGCTCAACGAACGTTACGAAGCCTGGATAGATACCTATCAAGAAGGCAAGTTGCTCATTATTGAGGTTGACAACCTAAACTTTGCCGATAAGGCCGAAGATTTGGGAAGTATTGTGAATAAAATAGAAGCCGAGTTTAACGGCCTGTTTTAATGAAACAAGGGTTCAGGCGTTTAGGATGGTGGTTGGCCGGGAGTATTGCCTTACTGGTCATGTTGCCCGAGTTAGTTACCAAAGGCATGTATGTCGACGGTCTGCTGTACGCCACCATTAGCCGTAATATGGCCGAAGGTTTAGGCAGTTTATGGTCGCCTTACGCCACAGCCACCTTATTTCCAGAGTTTTACGAACACCCACCACTAGCCTTTTGGCTGCAGAGTCTGAGTTATCTGGTTTTGGGTGATCATTGGTGGGTAGATAAACTGTATGGGGCACTTTTGCTAGCAGGCTCTCTCCTTCTCATCGGGCGAATTGCTTATCGTGGACTAGGCGTACATTGGATTCCAGCAGTAGGTTATCTTTTGGTGCCCTTGGTTTGGTGGAGTTTTGCGAACAATATGTTGGAAAATACGGTCACCTTTTTTGTGCTCTTGAGCGTGTGGTGCCAGCATAAGTGGATACGGGGTGGCGCAAACTACTGGTTATATGGCGGTGGTTTGGCACTAATTTTCGGCTTTTTGGCAAAGGGACCAGTTGCCCTGTTCCCGCTGATCTGGCTACCACTTGATCGGTATTTTCTCGATCCTAGCGATATGAAGCGGGGTCTTCGCGGACTGTATACGCTGACTGCCCTTGTTTTTGGCGTAATCGTACTGCTTATCGCACTTCCTGTTTCCGGCGATTCCTTGCTCCAGTATCTAAATTCACAAGTATTACAAAGCTTAAATGGGGCAAGAGCTTCAGGCAGTCGTATAGATATGCTTACGCGTTTGCCTGAAGAATTACTGCCACTTCTACTTTTGTATGGTCTTGGCTTTTGGCTCAACCGTTCGGTTGAAAATCGCGACAACATCCGATATAGCCTGCGTTGGATACTTTTTGCTTTATGTGGCACCTTGCCCATCTTGGTTAGCAGTAAAGTGAGCATCCACTATTTTATTCCTGCCTTTCCGTTTTACGCTTTGGCTTTGGCCCCACTCTTTCGAACCAGTATGTTCGAATATTTGCAAGAACGATTTCACTTGCGGCGATTCCGGTATTCGGGCTGGTTTATCGTGGTGATTTTGTTGTTGTTTACCCTCATCTTCACTTCCAACAGCCTCGACAAACCCGTACGCGACCTGCAAACGCAAGAAGATTTGCAGTTGATAGCCGAAGAAGCCGGAGAAGGAACAACACTTGGCTTGTATCCCGACTCGCTTTACACCTTGTGGTCACTTCACGCTTATGCACACCGGAATCACCACATCAGTCTGGCTGCCGACACATCGCAAGCCAGGATTATCTCCCGATCGTCGTACATTGATGGGTATGCCTTGTTGACTCCAGCCAATCAGGAGTTCTTTCTTCATGCGAAAGAGTAGACCTTTCTCAGTATTTAAATAATTCTATCTTTTTTCTATTTTGTGCCGCCTAAATCATTAAAAAATGAAGCTTATTCAAAAATCATTTCTTTTTGTAGTTGCTGGAGCTCTGCTTTTCGCAGCTTGTAAAAAAGACAACCCTACGCCCGTTGATCCAACTAACCCTGGTGGAACCAACAACCCGCCTGCACCTACAAAAACCGAATTACTTACTCAAAAACTCTGGAAGGTTCAAAGCACCAGATTAATTGAAACAGGACGTACCGACACGCAAAACGTAAATATTGTAGGCTCTGCCAACTGGCGCTACGCGTTTAGAACTGATAAAACAGGCACTGCAACCGGTACATTTTTGGGTTCAGGCACATTTACCTGGGATTTTGCCAATACCGCTCAAAATTCAGTGACCATTACTAATAGCAGTACCAATGCGACGTACGCATTTGCAGATTCTACCTTAACGAGAGTTGTGAACAATTTGACTCTAAACTTAGTAGATGCCAATGGCAATACTATTGGTCAGGTTACAGGTACCTTAATCGAGAAATTCGACAAGGTTCAATAAGCAACTGCTTGTTCACTCAACCATCAAGTGCTCCCTCGTGGAGCACTTTTTTTTTGAACCGGCAAGCAAGTGGTGTTGTTCTATAATAAAAGATTATGCATACACCTTTAAATGCTGTTGGCCTGAATGAGATTCAAGCCAAGCAACTTGCCGACAACTTAAATATTCTGCTTTCAAACTACCAAGTACTGTATTTGAATACCCGTGGTTTTCACTGGAATATTCAAGGAGAAAAGTTCTTTGAACTACACCTCAAATTCGAAGAACTATATACCAACTTCCAATTGAAGGTCGACGAAATCGCTGAACGTATTCTTACCTTAGGATACACCCCTTTTCATAATTTCGATGACTATCGCCAGCATTCACAAATTATACCGCTGAAGGATGTGCATGACGGAAAAACAGCTGTAAGTCATTTACTAACCGGATTTCAACAGCTTTTATCGCTTCAGCGGAGTATTTTGACCCAATCGGCTGAGGCGGGCGATGAAGGCACGAATGCACTCATGAGCGACTATATCCGTGAACAAGAAAAGCTCGTTTGGATGTTCAATGCGTTTCTGAAATAAGACACAAAAAAAGCGGCTACCCTTTCGGGTAGCCGCCATATTAACAGTTTAACACAATTAGTGGTTGTGCCCTTCGTGCGATTCTTCGGTTTCGCCAGCAGCCTCTTCGGCTTTTGGTTCAGCAGTTTCGGCTTCCAAGTCCTGCATGGCTTGTTCATCGGCACTCATTTCTGAGCTCATTTCAATGGTTGCTGCTTCCGCGGCAGGCATGGTGTTTTTGCCATCCAAATCGGTGATGATTGGCGCAATAACCAAGGCCACTACCGAAATAAGCTTCAACAAAATGTTGAGCGATGGACCTGAGGTATCCTTGAACGGATCACCAACGGTGTCGCCCACAACAGCCGCCTTATGCGGTTCTGATTTTTTGTAGTAGGTCTGTCCGTTGATTTCAACACCTTCCTCAAACATCTTCTTGGCATTGTCCCAAGCTCCACCCGCATTCGACTGGAAAATAGCCATAAGCACACCAGATACGGTCACACCTGCCAGCAATCCACCCAAAGCTTCAGCGCCAAAGATGAAACCAATTATTACTGGAGAAATCACCGCAAGTACACCTGGAAGCACCATCTCGCGGATGGCAGCTTTGGTAGAAATTTCAACACACTTACCATATTCGGCCACACCATCGGCATCTTGGAATGTTTTTTGGTCTTCGGCGCTCCATTCGTTCATCTCCTTATCGCCATTTTTCTTCATTACCGCCAAAGCTTTATTCAGTGCAGGGATGTCTTTGAACTGGCGACGTACCTCTTCGATCATCGACATGGCCGCACGACCTACCGCACCCATGGCCATGGCCGAGAATACGAAAGGCAGCATGGCGCCCAAAAACAAACAAGCAATTACGTCGGCTTTCGAAATATCGATAGTAGCAATTTTAGCTGAAGTCATGAAGGCACCGAATAAGGCCAAGGCTGTAAGCGCGGCCGAAGCGATGGCAAATCCTTTACCAATAGCCGCGGTAGTGTTACCCACAGCGTCGAGTTTGTCGGTACGCTTGCGCACATCTTTCGGGAGTTCACTCATTTCGGCAATACCACCAGCGTTGTCGGAAATTGGACCGTACGCATCTACTGCCAACTGAATACCGGTATTGGCCAACATACCCACCGCAGCGATGGCTATGCCATACAAGCCACCAAAATGGAAGGCACCCACGATAGAAGCTGCAATCAAGATGATTGGAATAGCAGTCGACATCATACCTACGCCCAAACCGGCGATGATGTTGGTGGCAGCACCTGTCGATGATTGTTTTACAATCGACATCACCGGCTTTTTGCCTGTACCTGTATAATATTCAGTGATTAAGCCTACCAACAAACCGGCTACAAGACCGATTACCGTGGCGATAAATACACCATTAGCAGTCATATCACGCTGTACGCCATACAAGGTGTCGTTAAAGGTCCATTCGGCTGGGAGCATCCACGTGATGATGAAATAAGAAGCGGCAATCATGAGGGCCGACGACAGGAATTCGCCTGTATTCAACGCTTTTTGTGGGTCGCCACCTTCTTTTACACGTACAAAGAAAGTTCCGAGTATCGACATGAGGATACCTGCAGCAGCAAGCACCAGTGGTAGGAGAACGCCCGAAAGTCCGTTGAAATTATCGGAAAAACCAGGTGCCATAAAGGCAGCACCCAACACCATGGTACCGATAATTGAACCAACGTACGATTCGAACAAGTCGGCACCCATACCGGCTACATCGCCTACGTTATCGCCCACGTTATCGGCGATGGTAGCAGGGTTTAGTGGGTGATCTTCGGGGATACCGGCTTCTACCTTACCCACGAGATCGGCTCCCACGTCGGCAGCTTTGGTGTAAATACCACCACCCACACGTGCGAAAAGTGCAATAGATGAAGCACCAAAAGAAAAGCCTGTGATGATGGTGATTACCCGATTTAGGTTATTTACCGTATCTACACCAAACATGCTGCTGTAAATCAAGAATAAGCTGCCCAAACCGAGCACACCTAAACCAACTACGCCCATGCCCATTACCGAACCACCAGCGAAAGCAATTTCGAGGGCTTTTCCGAGGCTAGTCCGAGCAGCGTTTGCCGTACGTACGTTGGCTTTGGTAGCGACTTTCATACCGATGTAGCCCGCCAATCCTGAGCACAAAGCACCCACGATAAACGATAAGCCTACTAAAGGCGATGAGTTGGTATCGTCGGCAGTTACTGCGAGCAAAATGGCTACCGCAACGACGAATATGGCCAGAATTTTATACTCTGCACGCAAAAAAGCCATCGCACCTTCGGCAATGTGACCGGCAATTTTTTTCATTTTGTCGGTGCCTTCGTCCTGTTTTGCCACCCAGCCCGATTTCCAGAAGGTGTACAGCAAGCCTACTACGCCTGCTACAGGAATTACATAAAACAATGAATTCATTAGTATATAGGTTTTTTGATTGATGACAAATATAGAAGACCGCGGCTTATTCTTTCGTTTAATCTACTAGAATAGCGGTTTATTGCTGACCAAAGTTCTGTGTAGCCAACGTTAAGGGTAATGCCTTAAACTTAAACGGCTCCGCATCGAAGGAGGTACCGCAGCCTAAGTGAGTAAAATTTTTACTCAGTATATTTTCTTTATGTTCCGGTGAGCCCATCCAAAGTTTTACAGCAGCTTTGGCAAATTCGCCATAGGTGTACATTTTCAAAGGTTTTCCGCGCAAGCTCATAAATGTAAAGGTTCCATCAGGATTCTTCACCGGGTCATACTGCTCATCTGGGCGCAACTTATAAGGTGTCATTTCCAGAATATTTTCGCCCGTGGCAGAAAACTCTCCGCCTTTAGCGGCTATACGTTGGTGCGGTTCACGTAACTCCTTGTCGGCTTTATTGATGTGACTAAAAAAATTCTTGTCGCGCATCTCGCCCGAATGGTATGCGGCTGCCTCGCGTAAAGGGGCCGAATACACCAAGGGTGCTAGTTTTCGCTTGATGCGTTGCTCGTTGGTGGCAAAAAATAAGGCCATGTCCACCAATTCCAAATCTGGCTGCTCGATATCGATGGGTTGTTGTGCCGCTGGGGTATTAAAAAAACTATCGGGGCTCAAACTTGTGTACCAATCGGCCTCGGCTTTAAGGCTTTGGGCTTGTATTGCCGCGGGTAAAAGCAACAAGAGTAAAAGCTGTTTCATGCGCTAAAAATAAACGAACGAATATAAGTGTTTGAGAAACTGTTCGCTAGTCTTCGTCGGGAAATACCTTGGCCGGATTAAGAATTCCCTTAGGGTCGAAAACCGACTTTATGCCCTTCATGAGATCGAAGTGTGTCCTCGAAAACATAATGTCCATATACTCCTTTTGCACCCAACCAATGCCGTGTTCGCCACTGATGGTGCCGCCAAGCCTCTTCACTTCATCGAACAACTCCCGAATGCCCACCTTGACAGTCGTATTCCAGGCTTCGTCGGATAAACTACCTTTGATGATGTTTACATGCACATTGCCATCGCCCGCATGTCCGTAACAAACACTTTCAAAACCGTATTTATTCCCAATCTCTTTGATTCGAGCAATCAAAACCGGGAGTTCGGCTCGAGGCACAACCGTATCTTCTTCTTTATAAACCGAATTGGCTTTAACTGCATGGGCCACATTACGACGTAAGCGCCACAGCTGTTCTTTTTGGTGACTCGCATCGGCAAACAATACCTCACCGGCATCGTGCTGCGCTACGATCTCGCCAATTTTTTCCGCGTCGATATACAAAGGCTCCAGCTGTGGACCATCCAACTCAATGAGCAAATGCGCTTGTTCATCGTCGGCCAGGCTGATGTTTTGCCCCAAATACTTCGCGGACCACTCGATGGCACTTCGTTCCATAAACTCCATCGCCGACGGCACTATGCCAGCGCGGAAAACTGCACCCACGGCTTCGCAAGCAGAAGCCAGCGACCGAAAGGGCACCAACATCAACAAATCATGGCTCGGGTGCGGCAGCAAGCGGAAAACCACCTTGGTAATCACCCCCAAAGTGCCTTCGCTGCCTACAAAAAGTTGTGTAAGATTATAGCCCGTTGCGTTTTTAAGTACGTTGGCACCGGTCCAAATCAATTCCCCCGACGGCAAGGCCACTTCTAGATTCAGCACGTAATCGCGTGTGGTACCGTACTTCACTGCCTTTGGTCCTCCAGCCGATTCGGCCAAGTTACCACCCAAAAAACAAGAGCCCCTACTCGAAGGATCGGGCGGATAAAACAGTCCAACGGCACGTACGGCTTGCTGAAATTCTTCGGTCACTACACCGGGTTCGACTGTAGCTTGGAGGTTACGCGTATCGATGTTGAGTATTTTGTTCAGCTTGCGGGTGCTCAATACCACCCCGCCATGAACGGGTAGAGCGCCTCCACTGAGTCCGGTACCTGCACCTCGGGTGGTTACGGGTAGGCTATTTTCGTTGCAATATTTCAAGATTTCGGCCACTTGTTGAGCGGTGGCTGGCTCTACCACCAATTCGGGAAGAAATTCCAAATCTTCTGTTTCGTCGCTAGCAGCAGCCAATAAAGCGGCTGAATCGCTTAAAACAGCCTCTTCACCCAATATTTCGGCAAGTTGTTTATGGTGCCGAGCCTCTACCTTGGAATAGCTTTTTTTCATTGTGGCTTAAAAATAGAAAAACCATACGCTCCTGCTGCCGTTGTGCTTTGTATGTGAACTTATTTTGGGCTAATTTAGCCCCCGTTTTAAACCGTAAATAGAGCTGCAATGGCAGAAGTGATCAGGATGCCCAAGATGAGCGACACCATGACCGAAGGGGTGATCGCAGCATGGCACAAAAAAGTGGGAGATAAGGTCAAAACCGGCGACATACTTGCCGACGTGGAGACCGACAAAGCCACCATGGAATTAGAGAATTTTGAAAACGGCGTTTTGTTATATATCGGCGTTGAAAATGGAGCTTCGGTTCCGGTAAATGCCATCATCGCCATAGTGGGAAAAGAAGGTGAAGCCTACGAGCATCTGTTAGACAGTGCCGAAGCAGCCCCAGCCCCCGCAGCAGCACCAGTTGCAGCCGCTCCTGCGAGCCCTGTCGCTGCACCTGCACCCGTTGCATCGGCTGCACCCGCACCGGTAGCCTTATCGACCGACGATCGTGTGAAAGCTTCGCCGCTTGCACGCAAGATTGCCGAAGAAAAAGGTATCGACCTGCGTGCTTTGCAAGGCAGCGGCGACAATGGACGAATCGTTAAGCGCGATTTAGAAACGGCTGCAGTAGCAACTAGCTCGGCTAGCGCCCCCGCACCTGTGTTCGCACCTATTGCTGGCCAAGAGGCGTATACTGAACAAACGGTTTCGCAAATGCGTAAAACCATTGCTCGCCGCCTGGCCGAGAGCAAGTTCAGCGCTCCGCACTTCTACCTCACCGTAGATATTAATATGGAAGCAGCAATGGCGGCTCGTAATCAAATTAATGAGGTGGCCAGCGCCAAGGTATCGTTCAACGATATGGTGATCAAGGCGGCTTCGCTTGCTTTGCGCAAACACCCAAAAATAAATTCAAGCTGGCTGGGCGATAAGATTCGTTTCAATCAACATGTACACATTGGCGTGGCCATGGCAGTAGAAGAAGGTCTTTTGGTGCCGGTGGTGCGCTTTGCAGATAGCAAGCCACTGAGTCAGATTGCTTCCGAGGTGAAGGTATATGCCGGAAAAGCCAAAGATAAAAAACTCCAACCGTCGGATTGGGAAGGCAACACCTTTACGATTTCTAACCTGGGTATGTTTGGCATCGAAGAATTTACCGCCATCATCAATCCACCCGATGCATGCATTTTGGCCGTTGGCGCCATACTCGAAACACCAGTGGTGAAAAACGGTCAGTTGGCGGTAGGCCATATGATGAAGGTTACCCTGAGCTGCGACCACCGCGTGGTGGATGGAGCAAGTGGTGCTGAATTTTTGCAAACACTCAAAAATCTGCTTGAATCGCCCGTAAAAATGTTGGCGTAAACGAAATACTCTCCACATAAAAAGGCCTCCTCGGAGGCCTTTTTATGCGTTGGCGTTTTCAATCACCTGGTTTTTCGAAGCTTGTCGGTAGGAAGTCCGTCCAACACCATGAGTACATCTTTCACCTGCGTGTCTTGCGCAAGTATGTTGAGCAGTTTTTCGTCCTTATAGATGTATACCGAAGGGGTGAACATATCGCCAAAAAACTGGTAAAAACGGGCGTTTTGATCCAAGCCAAAATGCACATTGGGCTGCGCATTTAAGCCATAGGTCTCAGCAAACTTAATGGCCTCTCCTTCATCAAATCGGGTAATCCATACCCAATCGATATTGGTGAGCCGCTCCACCTTGGCGCCTAAGTCAGCGGCCAACGACTGACAATGTTGACAGTTTGGACTGAAATATACCACCACCACCATGTCTTGGTTTAGGTCACCGCGATTTAATTCCCCTTTTTCACCTAGCCGTAAAAAGCTAAAATTGGGTAGCGTGCGTCCGTCACCGATTTCTGCACGCTCATCAACTAGCCAAGTATCGTAGACTAGATAAGCGCCAATAAAAATTGCAAGGATAACTATCCCCCATTTTAGCCAACGTTCCATGCTTTATGATTTCCTGCAAAGTTAGTCAGCTAAGTCGTGTACTGTATCTGTTCTCGCAGGTGAATTACGGTGAACCCAACGCGACCAAATTGGTACGCAAGGCGACATTTTAAAGATGACGACATAATTTTTTAACAACAACTTAACTTTTTGTTTTTGAAAGCGTTAGTAATAGTAACGTAACTTCGTATGGTGAAAAAAGCAGCCTTACATCTTGCCGTTTACCTATTGCCATCTCTTGCTTGGTCGGCCTTGGGAGGTTTATTGTTGTGGCTCACCAATAGCTACATGACTGGTCCGCTACAACTCTTGCCTGTTCCAGTGGTATTGGCGCTTCAAGCTTGGATTAGCCCAGGTGGTTCACGCCAATGGACTTTTGGTGCTCTTGTGCTCACCGCGCTCGTCATGCTGGCCATTGACCGTTACGGTTTGTTTCATCCCGTGCAGCTGAGCATTTCGTGGTCCGACACCCTCCTGCGCGGCAGCATACTCACTGGCATCACCATCCTCATTGCAGGCATACTCAGCAGCGTGATTAAACCCATGCGTATCTCCTAACGAACTTTTCGGTAGCGGAGGTGTTTTCACTGCATGTCGAAAACCATAGTCATTACCGGCGCTACTTCTGGGATAGGAAAAGCCACCGCTTTACTTCTTGCACAACAAGGTCACACCCTTTGGCTGCTCAACCGCAGCAGCACCAAAACCGATGAACTCATCGCTGAAATACGGCAGACTGCGCCGTCGGCACAGTTACATTTTGTGCAGCTCGACCTAACGCGGCTTTCGACCGTATATTCGGCTGCCGAACGGCTGTTGCAGCTCGACCGCATTGACGTACTCATCAACAATGCCGGTGGGCTCACCGCAAAACGGGAGGTTACGGCCGACGGTTTTGAAACGCAATTCCAGATGAATCACCTTGGGCATTTCGCCTTAACGACTGCCCTATTGCCCCTGCTCGAAAAAAGTAAGGCACGTATCCTTAACGTGAGCAGCGAAGCCCATCGCGCAGGCCGTATTGATTTCAACGACTTACAATCGGAGAAAAATTACAGCAGCTTTCAGATGTATGCCAATGTGAAGCTGATGAATGCCCTGTTTACGCGCGAGTTGCATAAACGTTATTCGTCCAGAGGCATCAAGGCCTTTGCCGTGCACCCTGGCGTGGTGAATACCCGCTTTGGTGATGGATTGGGGAAAAACAGGTGGATGTGGAAATTAATGTCGCCCTTTTTGATTACACCCGAGAAAGGGGCAGCAACCAGCGTATTTCTGGCCACAGCCGACGTGGACGCCTTGAGCGGCAATTACTTCAAAAACGCAAAACTACACCACTTTGCCAAGGCAGCACGCTCCGATGCATCGGCCGCGAGTTTGTGGGAACAAAGCGAAAAACTCCTCAGCCATTAATACAAAAGCCCCGCAGCCTATGGTTGCGGGGCTTTCTTTTGCAGTTTTCTATTAACGAAAAGCACTGATGCCGGTAGCATCCATGCCCGTGATAAGCAGGTGGATGTCGTGTGTGCCTTCGTAGGTCACTACCGACTCGAGGTTCATCATGTGACGCATGATAGGATACTCGCCCGTAATGCCCATACCGCCGTGAATTTGACGGGCTTCGCGGGCAATGCGGAGCGCAATCTCAACATTGTTACGTTTGGCCATCGAAATTTGTGCGGTAGTCGCGCGGTCTTCATTTTTCAAAACACCCAAACGCCAAGTAAGTAGCTGTGCTTTGGTGATTTCGGTGAGCATTTCAGCCAACTTTTTCTGTGTGAGCTGGAAGGCGGCAATGGGTTTGTCGAACTGAATGCGCTGCAGCGAATACTGCAAGGCCGAGTCGTAGCAGTCCATGGCAGCACCCAAAGCACCCCAAGCAATGCCGTAACGTGCCGAATCGAGGCAACCCAACGGACCTTTTAAGCCCGAAATGTTTGGCAGCAAGTTTTCTTTGGGCACTTTCACATTGTCGAATACCAACTCGCCGGTGGCCGAAGCACGAAGGCTCCACTTGTTGTGCGTTTCGGGGGTACTGAATCCTTCCATGCCACGCTCTACGATGAGGCCGTGAATTTTACCTTGTTCATTTTTTGCCCATACTACCGCGATGTCGGCAAACGGGGCGTTTGAAATCCACATTTTCGCGCCATTAAGCAGGTAATGGTCGCCCATGTCTTTGTAATTGGTGGTCATGCCGCCGGGATTCGAGCCGTGGTCGGGCTCGGTGAGTCCGAAGCATCCCATGAGCTCGCCCTTGGCGAGTTTGGGTAGATATTTTCTACGCTGCTCCTCAGAGCCGTATTTATAAATGGGGTACATCACCAGCGAACCCTGCACCGAAGCGGTCGAACGGATGCCTGAGTCACAACGCTCGAGCTCCTGCATGATGATGCCGTAACTGATTTGGTCCATACCGCCACAACCGTATTCGGCTGGCAGGCTTGGCCCGAAGGCACCAATTTCTCCTAAACCTTTGATAATGTGTTTGGGGAATTCGGCCCGTTGCGCATAGTCTTCAATAATGGGGCTCAGCTCCTTTTTCACCCAGCTGCGTACGGCATCGCGTACGAGGAGGTGCTCTTCGGTTAACAGCTCGTCGAGTAAATAGTGATCGGGATGCTGAAAATTATCGGTTCTCATGAAAGGATTTTTGAAATTTGCTACAAATTTACATGTTCGGCCTCTCATTAGGCAGAAACAACTGCAATAAGCACAAGCAAATGGGTAAAATTGTTCTCGAAGGAATGGAGTTTTATGGTTTTCACGGCTTTTACCCGGAGGAGCGCACCATTGGCGGCCGATATTTGGTAGATGTGGAGCTGTACAAAAAGCAAGTGGCTGCCAGCGATCAGCTCGACGACACCATCGACTATACCGTAGTTTATGAGATTGTAAGCCGCCACATGCACCAGTCGCGTATGCTCATCGAAACACTGGCCACAGGCATCAAAGCCGAATTGGCGGTTCGTTTTCCGGAAACCGACTCGCTCGTACGTATCTCCAAACTGTCGCCTCCCGTTGGAGGCCCCATCCATCGCACCTTTGTTGAAGTTTAGCCCGTGGAAAATCTTAATTTTGCCCCATGATTCAAACAGCAGAACGCTCGTCGGCACAAGACGCCTCCGAGAATCCGATTTACCAACGCCACATCATCGCCTACCGTGAGGCTGCTAAACTATTGAGTGGCAGCGTGCTGGAAGTAGGTTGCGGTGAAGGCTACGGCATACGCTACCTGGCCAGCGCGGCGACCGATTATCTGGGCATCGACAAATTCCCGACGCAGGTAGCCCAACTGCCAGCACACGCACGCATCCAGCAGCTCGAGGTACCGCCATTCACCGGTATTGCCGACAATAGCTTCGACTTTGTAGTTACCTTTCAGGTGATTGAGCATATCGAGAACGACCTGCTGTTTTTGCAAGAGATTAAAAGAGTACTGAAACCTGGCGGTAAGCTGCTGCTCACCACCCCCAACCGGCTGATGTCGCTGAGCCGCAATCCGTGGCATGTGCGGGAATATACCCCCAAAGAGATGGCTGCCATATTGTCGAAGGTATTTCCGGAGGTTGACTTGCAAGCCGTTTACGGCAACGAGAAGGTGATGCAGTATTACGAAGAAAATAAAGCCTCGGTACGTAAGTTCACCCGCTTCGATATTTTCAACCTGCAATACCGTTTACCGCGTCGCTTGTTGCAAATTCCTTACGATTTAGCTAACCGCATGAACCGCAGGATGCTACAAAAGCAAAACACCGGCCTGGTGAGCACCATTGGCGCCGACGATTATTATATCGCACCCGTTTCCGATAGCTGCCTCGATTACTTTGCTATTTGTACGGCTTGAGAATTACCCTGTTTGCGGTATAGGTCGGTAAAATCGTCCTACTTAGTTTTGAGTACAAGCTAAGCCTATGAAAACGCCGGAAAGTCGGTGTATTTCGAAAGCAAATTCAGGTCTGTGAAGACCTATCGTTCATGGTTACCACCCGTTTGCCGACGGGTGGTTTTTTTTTGCCGCCGTTCACGGGTACAAATACCCTCTTCAGGGCATGTCTTGGTTTTTTAAAGCCGATAATTTTGAGTAAAACGAAATCCATGAAAAAACTCATCTACCTCCTACTCCCCTTATGGGTTTTGGTTGCAGCCTGTGAAAAAGAAGAAGACGACCCTTTTGGTGAAACCTGTACGCCTACAACTGGGCAGCTTTGCACCACAATAGGCAGCACCACCCTTTCCGCTCCTGCCAGCTGGCGCCGCATCGGCACCACCAACCGCTTCCGCATTGATTTCCAGTCGGGCCAGCAAAATCTTGAAATCGACATTTATGTGCCTGACTCGGTTTTGTATGGCAACACCTATAATTTCGACAGTACTCGTGCCGTGAATACCGCCGTGATGACCTGGTTCGACGGCACCAACGAGTGGGTGAGCACTACGGGCAGTGTAACCATCACCGACCGCTCGAATAACCTGCTCGACGGTCAGTTTCAGGGTACCATCAAAAAAGGAACGGGCAGCGAAACCATGACCGTTAAGGCCAGTGCTTTCAGTAAACTGCCGTTGGTGAACTGATTTCTTCGAATTCGGTGAATTTTTAAGCCACCTTCGGGTGGCTATTTTTTTCCTAGCCTATCAAAAGCGAGTAGCATCGATTGTTCGTTGTCGGCCATAAGTTTAACCTTATCGCCCGGCAACAAACGAGTGGTGCCGTTGGGAGTAATAAATTTGGCATTGCGCTGAATGAGTACGATGAGTACTGTTTTGGGTAAGCCCAAGGCCATAATTTCACGCCCTGCCGCAGGACTGCTTTCAACAATTGTAACATCGTCCATCACGTTTTTCATGCCTTCTTCTAGTTCTAAATCGAGCGCAAAGCGGCGTTTTTTCTCTGCGGCGACACTTAACCCCAGAAAATTGGCGAATGCCCCCAGCGTAGTTCCCTGCAATAAAACCGAACTTACAGCAATAAAAAATACCAAGTGGAAGATCTCTCCCGCCTTGGGGATGCCCGCCAACATGGGGTAGGTGGCAAAAATGATGGGGACAGCACCGCGCAAACCTACCCACGACAGAAAAATGCGCTCCATACGCCGCATATGAAAAGGGAGCGTGCTCAAATAAACGGCAAGCGGGCGGGCGGCAAACATGAGGAATAACGAAATGAGTATGCCCGTACCGGCAACAGGCAAAATCCGACTTGGAAAAACCAGCAACCCGAGCGTTAAAAACATCACAATTTGCATAAGCCAAGCCATGCCGTCGAAAAACTGCAGCATGGTTTTTTTATGCACAAAACTGCGGTTTCCGAGAAAAACGGCACATAAATAAAGTGCTAGGAAGCCGTTGCCACCCACAAAATCGGTGAATGCATAGGTGAAAAACGCCAAGGCCATCACCAATACCACATACAATCCTTCTATTTCGAGGCGGATGCGGTTGATGATGATTGTAGAAACGAAGCCCATGCCCAAACCCAAAACAGTGCCCAAGAACATCTGCTTCAAGAACCAAAAAAGCAGGACCCAAATACTCGTGTCGGGGGCTTGAATAAAACTAATCACCGCTAAGGTGAGGAAATAAGCCATGGGATCATTGCTGCCGCTTTCGAGCTCGAGCAGCGGCCTTAAGCCCCCTTTTAAGCCCATGCTGCGGGTTCGCAGTATGCCAAATACCGCCGCGGCATCGGTCGATGAGACGATGGCGCCAAGCAACAAACCCTCCAGGAAACTGAAATCGGTCACGAGCCATACAAAACCGCCCACAGCGAATGCCGTGATAAATACCCCTAAGGTGGCCAATACAGCTCCTTTCCACAAAACAGGCTTTACCGAATCCCAACGGGTATCGAGCCCGCCTGAAAAAAGAATAAAAATGAGGGCCACCACGCCCAAAAACTGGGTGATGGCTGCGTCTTCGAAAACGATGCCGCCGGGACCGTCGCTGCCAGCCAGCATGCCCATACCCATAAAAATGATGAGCGTAGGCACCCCGTATTTAAAGCCCGTTTTGCTCGCCACGATGCTCAAAATGAGTAGTACCGATCCAATAAGCAAGATGTTTTGAGGGCTCACAAGCATGCCACAAATTACAACCAAAAACAAAAAAGGCCGATAATCTTTCGATTATCGGCCTTTCGAATGCGCTAAAGTAAGCTTACTTCTTCTTAGCCAGAAGTTTACCCGAATCGAGCACTACTGCCGAGGCAATGAAGATGGAAGAGTAAGTACCGATGATCAATCCGATCAACAAGGCAAACGTAAAGCCACGAATTACTTCTCCGCCAAACAGGAAGAGAATCAACACCACAATGATGGTGGTCAAAGCTGTATTGATGGTACGGCTCAGGGTGCTGTTGATGGCGCCATTGATTACGTTCTCGTTGTCGCCCCCGTGATGTAAGCCTAAGAACTCACGTAAACGGTCGAATACTACCACGGTATCGTTGATGGAGTAACCAATGATGGTGAGTATCGCCGCAATAAAGGCTTGGTCGATTTCCATCGAAAACGGCATCACTTTCCAGAGGAGGGTGAAGGCAGATAATACGAACAATACGTCGTGTAAGAGCGAAATAGCCGCTCCAAGCGAATATTCAATCTTGCGGAAACGGATGAGTATGTAGGCAGCTATCACCAAGATAGAAATGATGATTGACATGATGGCCGAGGCTTTGATGTCGTCGGCGATGGTAGGTCCTACCTTCTGTGAACTTAGAATGCGGCTTTCTTTGAATTTATCAAAATCAATCTTGCTCGTCATGAGGGTCGAAAGACCTTCGTGTAGCTTCTGCTCTACTTCTAGATCTACTTCAGGAGTATTCTCGTCGATTTTATACGAGGTGGTAATCTTGAATTTATCGGCTGCACCAAAGGTTTTTACTTCAGGAGCACTACCCAAATACGACGTCAAGGCTGTACGTATGTCGCTGGCACGCTTCGCTTCGTCGAACTGTACGACATAACTGCGGCCCCCCTTAAAGTCTACGCCCAGATTGAAGCCTACGGTAAACATCGAAATCAAACCGGCTACAATTACGGTCAACGAAAAGGCATACCATAGTTTGCGGCGAGCCAAGAAGTTTACGTTGATGTTCGCAAAAATACGCTCACTCCAGTTGGTGCTAAAAGCAACCACCTTTTCGCGGGCAACCTGCCAGTCGATGAGCATACGCGTGATGAAAATAGCGCTGAACAAGGAGGTGAGGATACCGATGATGAGGGTAGTTGCGAAGCCACGAATTGGACCTGTACCAAACGAATAGAGGATTATACCTACCAAGATGGTGGTTACGTTGGCGTCGATGATAGACGAATAGGCATGGTTGAAACCGTCAATAATGCCTTGGCGGAGCGACTTGCCTTTGCGCATTTCTTCGCGTATACGCTCAAATATGAGTACGTTGGCATCTACCGACATACCGATGGTGAGCACGATACCTGCAATACCAGGCAGCGTAAGTACCGCTTGTAATGAGGCCAATACGCCAAAAATGAAGAAGATGTTGGCCAGCAAGGCTACGTTGGCGATGATTCCACCGCTGCCGTAATAGGCTACCATGAATAATACCACGAGCAACAAACCTGCAACCATCGAAAGAACACCGGAACGGATGGCTTCGGCACCTAAGCTAGGACCTACGATGGCTTCTTCTACGATACGTGCGGGAGCAGGGAGTTTACCGGCCTTCAGGATGTTGGCCAAGTCTTTCGCCTCGTCGGCAGTGAAATTACCCGAGATCGACGACATGCCGCCCGAAATCTCCGACTTCACATTGGGATACGAATACACATAATCGTCGAGTACTATGGCAATGCTGCGTTCGATATTGTCGGCAGTGAGTCGGCGCCATGTTTTAGCACCTTCGGCATTCATGGTCATGCTTACCTCTACCTGTCCAAAATTATCGATCGATTCACGTGCATCGGTAATCACATCGCCTTCGAGGGGTGCGCGGCTGTCGTTGGCGCGCGCTTTAATAGCTACGAGGTCGAGAAACTTATTGCCTTCGCCACGGCCTTTCACCGTCCAGAGGAGACGCAAGTTGCGGGGCAACATCGACTTCACCTCAGGCATATTCAAATATGCATTCACTTTGGCCGTATCGCGGATGCTGGCACTACCCACTGCAGGTCCGTCGGCAGCGCGGGTTGAACCGTCTTCGGCCTGGAATACAGCTGGCATCAACACAGCAAATAGTGGGTTCTCGGCTTGGGCTTTGGCTTGGTCGAGTCCACCGGCACTGGTGTCGGTGCTTTCTTTTTCGGCAATCTGCGAAAGCAGGTCGTCTTGCTTCTTGCTGGTATCGGTAGTTGCTGCGGCCGTGGTGGTTTTGCCTGTGCTGTCGGTACTGCCTTTGAGCTTATTGCGGTCGCCCAACATCTTGTTTACCTCAAACAAACGCTCGAGGATCTCGGCCGATTCGTAGGTTTCCCAGAACTCGAGTTTGGCCGACCCTTGCAACAGGCGACGTACGCGCTCAGGATTGTCGACACCCGGGAGCTCGATGATGATACGACCCGTACCCTGCTGACGCTGAATGTTGGGTGAAGTCACGCCAAACTTATCGATACGTGTGCGGAGGATGTTGAACGAACGGTCGATAGCACCTTCGGTTTCGGTGCGGATAACCTCCATCACCTGGGCATTGCTCGAGTTGTAATCGATTTTGCCTTGGTTTTCGCGGGTTGCGAAAATGGCGGCGAGCTTACCGTTTGGATCGAGTTCAGTAAAGCTCTGCTCAAAAAGCGTTACGTAGTCGAGCTGACTGTTGGCCTGGCGCTGAGCTGCCAATTCGAGGGCTTTGTTGAAGGTAGCGTCTTTGCTGAAGTTGCTCAGGGCACGAATTACGTCGGCCACCGACACTTCCATCACCACGTTCATACCGCCCTGCAAGTCGAGACCGAGGTTAAGTTGCTGCTCTTTGGCTTGCTGATAGGTGAATTTGCGAATCAACAAATTGTACACGGTCACATCCGACAGCGAGTCGAGGTAACGGCGTTCGAGGGTGGCATCGCCTTTGGCGTATGCTTTGGCTTTTTTCTCTACGTTGCTGGTAACCAACGTAAAGCTGAGCTGGTAAAGACAAACCAGCGCGAAGGCGATCACAAAAAACCGGATCAGTCCTTTTGCTTTCATGGAATTGGGATTTAAAATGAATTAGAAATTGTACAAATGGGGTGCTGCATAGGCAGCAGCGACGACAGTTGGTCGTGCTCAGGGTGCCTGTGCGGGCTGTACGCAGGTCACTAAATGTTCGTGCAACCTTAGCGGGCCAATGGCCACTGGATACACGTTTTCCGTCGCTTGGGGACGTAATTCGTCGGTATCGGGCAGCAAAAGCGGCACGCCGGCATCAACGCGTAACTGCAGCTGCAGGTTAGTAACGGGCTGGATGAGTTGCAGCGGCTCAAGCTGCGGACGTTCGTCGTTAGGTTTGTCGTGGTTTTGCTCTTGCATTGCAGCATGGGCCACTTCGGGCACATACCAGCTGGCGGTGGCAGTGGTAAAGGCCAGCACCAGAGCAAAAGCAAACAAAAGGGAAGTTTTTAACGACATACAGCCTGCGAAAATAAAGCTTTCGGCGGATTTGACAACCTATTTATTCAAATCCACAAATCGTTCGATATCGGTGTTTTTGCCGAGTAGGATGATGTAGTCCGATTCGTAGAGCACCGTATCCGACGAAGGAACCCCAAGGATGTGGTATTCAGTGGTTTTTTCACCATCGTCGTTGGTAATTTCGTAAGCGCGGCGTAGGGTGATGAGGTTGAGGTTGTACTTATTCCGCAAGCCAATTTCTATCACGGTTTTACTCGTCACCCCTACCGGTGTGCGAAGCTCCACAATTTGGTAATCGTCGGGGAGCTGGAAAAAGCTCACGAGATCGGGATTCAGCAAGCGGCCAGCAACCGAAATGCCTACCTCATCTTCGGGCGACAGTACTTCTTCTACGCCCAACTTCATCAGAATGCGGCGCTGCTGCTCGTTGGAGGCGCGCGCAATGATGCGCTTCACCTTAAGTTCCAATAGCTGCACGGTAGTCAACAGCAGGGCCTCAAAATCTTGCCCGATGGCCACCACTACCCCGTCGAGTTCATGCACATTTTGCGAACGTAAGGCTTTGATGTCGGTAGAATCGAGCTGCACGGCATAGGCTACCTCATCGCGGAGGGCATCTACCTTGTCGGCATCGTTATCGATGGCCATCACTTCGGCGCCACGGGCCGACAATGTACGTGCGATGGTGGTGCCAAAACGGCCGAGACCTATAACACCGAATCTGTTTTCCATTTTACCTGAGCTTTTAAGTGATGTACCAGCACTTCTAAACCGCGGTCGAAGCTGGTATTGTTGGTCACGATGATGTCGCTATGCTTTTTGTAGGGCAGCAGATATTGCTCAAAGGCGGGTGTAACGTGGTTGTACCACTGATACAAGACCGATTCTTTCGGATAACCCCGCTCGTGGGCATCGCGGTGAATGCGTCGCTCGAGTTTGATGTCTTCGTCGGCATCGATGAATATTTTCAAATCGAGCAATTCGCGTATTTCTTCGTAATGAAACACAAACAAACCTTCCATGATGATGATGGGTGCCGGCTTAAATACCAACAAACCGGGTTCCTTATCGGGATTGTTGAAAGTGTATTCGCGTATGTAAATCTCTTCACCGGCCAGCAGCTGGGTGAGGTGCCGGTGAAACTCGCTGCGGTTGATAGAGCTGGGCAAATCAAAATTGATTTCTCCATTTTCGTCGCAGCATTGCTGCTCCTTGGGTACGTAGTAGTTGTCCTGCGAAATCACACACAACTCCCCAGCGTCAAAATGTTCGGCGAGGCGGTGGATGAAGGTGGTTTTCCCCGAGGCACTGCCTCCAACGATACCAACTATGTAGGGTCTTTCCAATGGGCGCATTGATCGGCTTCAAATATACCTACTCCACACTAAAACTCGGCTACCAATCGTAGGTTGAGTGTTCGTAAGGTCAGATAATTGGGTACTGCTTGCTGCAAACCTTCGGTATCCACTATCCAGAGGTACGAAATGGTGTTGTTTACCTGCAACAAATTAAACACTTCGGCATTGAGCCATATGCTTCTGAAAGGCTTCCAGAAGCGGCCCTTCGGCTGTCGTTTTACGTTGGCACCTACCAGCTGCTTCGAAAAGCCGATATCCACACGGCGGTAGGGCGGCATGCGCAGGGTGTCGCGGCTGCGGTCGAGGTCGGGTGGACCGTACGGCAGACGCGAGCCGTAAACGAGGTTCAGATGCACGCTATAACTAGGGTCGGATGGTAAATAGTCGCGAAACATCACGTTGATGATCATACGCTGGTCGCTGGGGCGAGGGATGTAGCCCACCGACTGTGTGCCGGGATTGCCGTCGTCGCCTAGGTAGGTGTCGCCGGCGATGTCTTCGGCGGTACGTAAAAACGATACCGATGCCCACGATTGCAGCGAATACACAAACTCGCCATTGATACGAAAATCGATACCCCGAGCATAGGCACGGGCGTTGTTCTGGCCGAGGTAACGCACCCGTACGTTGTCGAGCTCGTAAGGCACCATCCGGTACATGTCTTTGTAGTAGGCTTCGGTCACAAAGCGGAATGGTCTGCCCCATGCGGTGAAGGTGTAGTCGGCTGCGGCGATGTAGTGCCAAGCGCGCTGGGCAACGGTATTGCGGTTGAGCTGACCAAAGGGATCGCGCATTTCGCGGTAAAAGGCGGGCTGACCGTACAAACCGGCCGCGGCGCGAAAAACCCAATCGCGCTCCCAGCGGGGTTTGAAGCTAAGCTCGGCGCGGGGACTCACCAGCAATTCGTTGCTAAACGTCCAGTAATTGAAGCGTGCACCGGCGGTGACGTTAAAATTATAGCGCTCGTTGATGAGATAGGTATTCTGCACATAACCACTCAGCCGCTGGGCGTTTACGGCATTACTGGCGAAAATGGACTCGTATACCGGAACCGTTTGGTTGTCGCGGGGGGTGGTGCCGGGTAGCGAGAAGGCGGCCGAGTCGATATTGCGCCATTCGAGCAGCCGATCGTTGATGATCTCCTGCTGTGCCCGAAGTCCCCACTGCCAGTAGCCAGTTGTGAGCGATTGGTAGTAACCTTTGTGTTCGAGGGCATACACCTGCACGGTAAGCTGGTTGCGGGCATAGTCCTGAAAGCCGCCTACGCCACGGGTAAAGGCCACTTTCCCGAAGCTCTCCGAGCCTATCTCGGTATCGAGCTGGTTGAGCAGCCAGGCGCCCTCCACGTCGAACACCTCGCGCTCGTCGCTGGTGTACATGCTGCCAATAAACTTCAGCTGCATTCGGTTGAAGGGTTTGTAGGTGGCTGTGGCGCCGGCGGTGAAGGTTTGGAAGCGGGTAAACTCTTGTCCATCGAAAAAAACACGTAGCTGCAAGGCTTCACGCACGGTACCAAAAACGGTTTCGCGGTTGGCGGGCACCACGGTGAGGGTGTTTTGGTTGTAGTTTACCAGCAGCCCGTATTCCCATTTGTTGTTGGGTTGCCAGTTGAAGTAGCCCTGCATGTCGGCGGCTACCGGTTGGTATTCGCCGCGGGTATCGAGGGTACCCAGCAGATTGCTGAGCGTGCGGTAGCGGCCTCCGATGAGGTAGCTGAAGCGTTTTTGGTTGAGCAGACCTTCGGTGGTGATGTTGGCCCCCAGCAAACCGGCCTGTACTGTGGTGCGGAACAGCTCGGGGCGGCGGTAGCGCACGTCGAGCACCGAGCTCAACCGGTCGCCATAGCGGGCTTCGAAGCCTCCAGCCGAAAATTGTATCGCACCCACCATGTCGGGGTTGATGAAGCTCATACCCTCCTGCTGCCCCGAGCGGATGAGTACCGGCCGGTAGATCTCGATGTCGTTGACATACACCAGGTTTTCATCGAAATTGCCGCCGCGGACCGTATACTGCGAGCTCAGCTCAGAGCTTGGGCGTGCACCTGCTGCCTGCAGCACCATCTCAAAATTGCCGGTAGGATTGGCTAGGGTGCTGCCCATGCGTGGGTCGATCTTCACCACGCTGGTGGAACGCGCAAGGCGGTCTTCGATGGTCACGTCTTGCATCGAAAAGGCGGCGGTGGGTAACACTATGTCTAACTTTTTTTGTTCGCCGGGCTTGAGCCGCACGGCCTGCGTCACCTCTTCGTGTCCCAGGTAACGGAATACCAGGCGGAAGTTACGGTTGGTGGGCAGCTCGAGGCGGTAGCGGCCCGACAAATCGGAAGGCGTTCCGGTATTGAGCTCCACCACGTAAATGCTCACCGCTTCGAGGGGCTGACCCTTTTCGTCGGTAACGCGACCACTTACCACAGCCGTTTCTTGCCCGCGGGCAAAAAAGGTGGTACATAGGCATACAAATAGGAGCAGCTGCTTCATCGGTGATTAACGCCCAATTAGCCGTTTACCGTATCGCGTACGGCGACAGTTTTGAGTCTTTCGACGGTGGCGATTGGGTCTGGAGAGTTGAAGACAAAGTTTCCGGCCACCAACACGTCGGCACCTACGGCTACCAGCTTCGCGGCATTTTCCTGGTTCACGCCGCCATCTATTTCTATTTTAAAGTGCAGCCCTTCACGCTCGCGGAATTCAGCGAGACGGGCCACCTTGCGGTAGGTGTGCTCGATGAACTTCTGTCCACCGAAACCGGGGTTCACACTCATGATGCACACCAGGTCGGTATCGTGCACAATGTCGAACAAACTTTTCACCGGCGTGTGGGGATTCACCGCCACACCGGCTTGCATGCCGGCCAGCTTAATCTCCTGTAAACTCCGGTGCAGGTGGGTAGAGGCTTCGAGATGTACGGTGAGCACTGCCGCGCCGGCATCGGCAAAGCGGCTGATGTAGCGCTCGGGTTGTACGATCATGAGGTGCACATCGAGTGGCTTTTGCGCCTTTTGGCGGATGGCCTCGAGCACAGGGAAACCGAAGGAAAGGTTGGGGACAAACACACCGTCCATGATGTCGATATGAAACCAGTCGGCAGCCGACTGGTTGATCAACTCCACATCGCGGTTGAGCTGACCAAAATCGGCTGCAAGTATTGAAGGGGCAATAAGCGCTTGCATGCGGTAAAGGTAATCGGAATAGGCGGTTAAGACAAGGCAGACCGCTGCGTTTAGGCGGTAAAACGCTAACTTTGCGCCTTCGCGAATCCAAGCCCATGTCAACCAACCGCCAGGAAGAAATCCTACGTCGCCGTACTTTTGCCATCATCTCGCACCCCGACGCCGGAAAAACCACGCTCACCGAGAAGTTTTTGCTCTTTGGTGGCGCCATACAAACGGCGGGAGCGGTGAAAAGCAATAAGATTAAAAAGTCGGCCACCTCCGACTTCATGGAGATAGAAAAGCAACGTGGAATTTCGGTATCGACCTCGGTGATGGGCTTCGAATACGGCGGCTGCCGGGTGAACATACTCGACACCCCCGGCCACAAAGACTTCGCCGAAGACACCTACCGTACCCTCACGGCCGTCGATTCGGTAATCTTGGTCGTAGATGCCGCCAAGGGCGTGGAAGAGCAAACAGAAAAGCTGATGTCGGTGTGCAGGATGCGCAATACGCCCGTGATTGTGTTCATCAACAAAATGGACCGCGAGGGGCAAGACCCGTTCGACCTACTCGACGAGCTCGATAGCAAGCTGAACATCCACACCACGCCGCTCACCTGGCCCATCAGCAAAGGCGCCACCTTCAAGGGTGTATACAATTTGTACCGCAAAAAGCTCAACCTCTTCTCCCCCAACAAAACCGGCATTTCCGACGATGTGAAAGCCTTCGAAGACCTCAACGACAGCCAGCTCGACGGCTTGCTGGGGGAACGTTATGCCGCACAATTGCGCGAAGAGGCCGAGCTCACCCAGCTCCACCCCGAGTTTAGCATCGAGGCTTATCAAAACGGCCAGATTGCCCCGGTGTTTTTTGGCTCGGCACTCAACAACTTTGGCGTGCAAGAGCTACTCGATACCTTCATCGAAATAGCACCATCGCCCCGCAGCCGCGAAACCACCAAGGGCGTTGTACAGCCCGCCGACCCGAAGTTGAGCGGCTTTGTGTTTAAAATACATGCCAATCTCGACCCCAACCACCGCGATCGCATAGCCTTTATGCGGGTATGTTCGGGGGTTTTCGAGCGCAATACCTTTTACCACCATCCGCGCCTCGCCAAGAAGTTTAGGTTCAGCACACCCATTATGTTTCAGGCCAATGAACGAAACAATGTCGACTTCGCTTACCCCGGCGATGTGGTGGGCCTGTACGATACCGGTAACTTCAAGATAGGCGATTCACTCACCGAAGGCGATAGTTTTTACTTCAAGGGCATCCCAGCCTTTTCGCCCGAATTGTTTCGGATGGTAGAAAACAAAGACCCCTTCAAGGCCAAGCAGTTCGAAAAGGGACTACAGCAGCTCACCGACGAAGGCGTAGCGCAGCTTTTTACGCAGCAGCCCGGAAACCGGAAAATTATCGGCACCGTGGGCGAACTCCAATTCGACGTTATTCAATTCCGCCTTCTGCAGGAATACGGAGCGCAGGTGAGTTTTTACAGCCTACCCTACATCAAAGCCTGCTGGGTACGTAGCGACGATGCCGCCGCCCTCGAGAAGTTTTTCAGGTACCGCAGCGACCACCTCGCCTACGACAAAGATGGCGTACCGGTGTATTTTGCCGACAGCATGTGGATGCTCGAACGTGCCATTGAGGACAACCCCAAGCTACGTTTCGACTTCGCCTCCGAGCTCTTGGTTACCGAGGATTAAGCGCGAAAGAACAATTTTGTGGTTGCTAGGTAAGAATAACCTCAGCGACGCCCAGACCAAAATCACACCTCAGTACACCGCTTTGAGTTGCCATACTTGGTTCTGATTATAGTTTATAAATTTGATAAGCCCGTGGTTAGGCGCGAAAAAGTATCTTGTATGTTCACCATCAAACCCTGGTTCTCCGAGTTGTTCAATTTCTGCCACATTGGAATAAACCACGTCACTTACTGTGTAAGAATTATGAAATTCCATTACTCCTGAATCCCCATGCAATGTCCAGTGTTTAAATTTTTTCGCGAGCGGTGTGTGGGCAAATGTATAACCTCCGAAATTAATTCTCTTTGAAATTGTGCTGCCAGTGGAGACAAATGGACTTCCGACCGTGCTCCAGTAATAAATCCTATGATTAAATCTGGAACTGTAGAGTTCGAGCGTCTTTTCGACTTTTGTGTAATAGAGTAGATCTGGTTTTTGGGCATAATATACCTCTGTTGTGTCCACAGATAACTGCACCAATGAAACTGTATCAAGCGCACCAGTAACAGAATCCTCATAAATCCATGTAGTGATGTTAGGAGGAAAAAATGACCAGTCTGAAATAGAATCCATCTCAGACCAACCATTGCGAAAGGCTTGATCCCAAGGGTCGTTTTTTTTGCAGCATACAAGTAGAAATGAGCCGAAAAGAAACGTTACTCCGAAAAACAATACTTTATTTGATATTCTTAGTCCACTTGCTTTAGTTGCCATACTTGGTTCGTTGTCAGGTTTTCATGTTTAATCAATCCAGTGTTTGGGGCAAAATAATATATGTTATGTTCAAAATTATGTTGAGGCTCGCCTAACATTTCGATTTTGGCAACATTCATATAGCTTACATCATTCGAAGAATAACTCGAATAATACCCTACGACACCAGAAGGTCCAAAAGGTGTATAAAAAGTCAACTTACGTTCAAGCGGAGCTAATGCAAAATAATAACTGTTCTTACTTATGACAGCATAGTCTGAATTAAAAGGGCTCTTCAAATCGGTGTAATAAGAAAGAGTCTTTTGAAATCTAGAACTATATAAAACTATGCGTTTATCTACCTTGGTATAATACAATATTGGAGGCTCTAAATAATATACCTCTACGGTATCTGCTCGTAACTCAACCAAGGTAACAGTATCGAGTTGTTTACTTGCCGAATCTTCGTATATCCACCTGCTTATACCTGTTGGAAAAAAACTTCGATCGGCTATCGAATCTAGTTCAGTCCAGACAGCGCGGTAAGGTTGCTGAGGTTCACGCTTGCAAGCGCTGAGTAGTATACCTACCAACAGCGCCAGCATGCAACAGAAAGAGCCGAAATTTTTCATGATGGGCACGAAGTGTAGTACAAGGTACTAATAAAACAGTACGCCACAATCCTTCCGTTTACTGTACGCTTAGAAACACGGTAGCGAGTGGCAATTCCCGCTCCGACCCCTGCAATAGGCTTTTAGAAACCTATAAAGCTCACTGCCCGAGATACACCTTCAGTGCGCGGCTGCGCGATGTATTGCGCAAGCGGCGAATCGACTTCTCCTTAATCTGCCGTACGCGTTCACGGGTGAGGCTAAATTTATCGCCTATTTCCTCGAGGGTGAGCGGAGGAATTCCCCCTAAGCCAAAATAATAACGCAACACATCGGCTTCACGGCGGGTGAGGGTGGTGAGTGCACGTTCTACTTCGCGGCGCAACGATTCGCTCATGAGCGTGCTGTCGGGGCGGGGCTCGTCGTTGCTTACCATCACATCCAGCAGGCTGTTTTCTTCGCCATCGCTAAAGGGCGCATCCACCGATACGTGTCGCCCCGATACACTCATGGTATCTTCCACATCGGTCACGGTCATATCAAGTATGTCGGCGAGCTCATCGGCGGTAGGTTCACGCTCAAATTGCTGCTCCAGCACCGAAAAGGCTTTGCTTATTTTGTTGAGCGAGCCTACCCGATTCAAGGGTAAACGTACAATACGCGATTGTTCGGCCAAGGCCTGCAAAATCGATTGACGTATCCACCAAACGGCATACGAGATAAACTTAAAACCCCGGGTTTCGTCGAACCGCTGCCCGGCCTTAATCAAGCCCAAATTACCTTCGTTGATCAAATCGCCCAAGGTTAATCCCTGATTTTGGTATTGTTTGGCTACCGAGACCACAAAACGCAGATTGGCTTTGGTGAGTTTCTCGAGTGCTCGTTGGTCGCCCTGTTGGATACGTTTGGCCAGTTGCACTTCTTCTTCGGCAGTGATCAGCTCTACCTTGCCTATTTCCTGCAGGTATTTGTCAAGCGACTGGCTTTCCCTGTTGGTAATTTGTTTGCTGATTTTAAGTTGCCGCATAGTGGTATAGTCTGGTGTTTTATATAGCTTTTTTTACAATGTGTCGCCACGTATTTTCAGGCAGTTACATTTCGACACAATTGCTAAATAAGGAATACTTTGCAATTAAGTCAAGCAAAAAAATAAGCGAAATATTTGCACGATAAATTCAAAAGAAATAAAAAAACCCGCAGTGTTTTTCTGCGGGTTTTTCCATGCTATACTTTAGGCTTATTCAGCGCTGGGTGCGTCGTTGCGTGGTGCACGGTCGCGGTCGCCACGGTCGTTGCGCGGACCACGATCGCGGTCGCCTCCACGGCGGTCGCGGTCACCACCGCGACGGTCGCCACGGTCGTTACGGTCGCGGTTTTCGCGGCGCGGACGCTCTTCGGGAGCTACATATCCTTCAGGAACAGGCAGGAGCGCCTTAGCCGATAGGCGGAATTTACCCGTTTTAGGGTCAACTTCTACCAGTTTCACTTCCACGCTGTCGCCTTCTTTGAATACGCCGTCCATCGATTCGAGACGCTCGTACGATATTTCGCTGATGTGCAAAAGTCCGTCTTTGCCTGGTAAAAACTCAACAAAGGCGCCAAACGGCATGATGCTACGCACCTTACCGGTATACACCGTGCCTACATCGGGTTTCGAAGTAATGCCCTTGATGCGTGCAATGGCTGCATCCATACCGGCTTTGTCGTTGGTGTAAATCTGCACAATACCAAACTCACCCTCTTCGCTGATGCTCACGGTAGAATTGGTTTCGCGCTGAATTTCCTGGATGATCTTTCCGCCTGGGCCGATTACAGCACCGATGAACTCGCGGTCGATCTTAAACTCAACAATACGTGGTACGTGTGGACGGTAGTCGGCACGTGGCTCAGGCAAGGTCTCGAGCATTTTGCCGAGTATGTGTTCGCGGCCGGCTTTTGCCTGTTTGAGCGCTGCTAGCAACACTTCCCATGGCAATCCGTCTATTTTGATGTCCATTTGGCAACCGGTAATCCCGTTGCGGGTACCGGTAACCTTAAAGTCCATATCGCCCAAGTGATCTTCGTCACCCAAAATGTCGCTAAGTACTTTAAAGCGTTTGCCGTCGGTGATTAGTCCCATGGCAATACCCGATACAGGTGCTTTCAGCTGAATGCCTGCATCCATCATGGCCAGGGTGCCTGCGCAAACGGTAGCCATACTCGACGAGCCATTCGACTCGAGGATGTCGCTCACCACACGGATGGTGTACGGGCAATCTTCACGGCTAGGCAATACTTGCTTCAACGAGCGCATGGCCAGGTTACCGTGACCAATCTCACGACGTCCGGGACCGCGGTTCGGGCGGGCTTCGCCGGTAGAAAACGCAGGGAAGTTGTAGTGCAACATAAACGGATTGTAGCCGTCGAACATGGCACCGTCAATCATCTGCTCACTTTCTTTCGAGCCCAAGGTTACCGAGGTAAGCGACTGGGTTTCGCCACGGGTGAAAATGGCCGAACCATGGGTAGAAGGCAGATACCCTACTTCGCACCAGATAGGGCGAATTTCGTCGAGGCGGCGACCGTCGAGGCGGCGCTCTTCGTCGAGTATCAGGTTACGCATGGCGTGGTATTCTACCTCGTGGTAGTATTTTTTCGCCAAAAATTTATCGATAGTGGTGTCTTCGGGCTGCGCTGCGATAAAATCGGCCAGCACTTGTTTGAAAGCGGCGGCTCGCTCGGCTTTTGGCGCACTTGTTTTGGCCACAGCATACGCACGTGGGTAGCAGAAATCGTAGATGGCCTTTTTCAGGTTCTCGTCGCTGCGCTCGTGGTTGTAGCTTCTTTTGGTGATGCCCAAAGCTTTGGCAAGGTCTAACTGTGCTTCACACTGCACCTTAATGGCGTTGTGCGCAATACGTATGGCTTCGGCCAACTCTTCTTCCGAACATTCTTTGGCTTCACCTTCTACCATCATCACGTTGTCGATGGTTGCGGCCACCATCAAGTCGATGTCGGCAGCTTCCATTTCAGAGATGCGTGGGTTAATCACAAATTGTCCGTTGATGCGGGCTACGCGCACTTCAGAGATGGGGCCGTTGAACGGCACATCCGAAACCGAGATGGCTGCAGATGCGGCCAAACCGGCGAGTGCGTCGGGAGCAATGTCTTTATCGGCCGAGATGAGGGTAACCATCACCTGCGTGTCGGCATGGTAATCTTCTGGAAACAACGGGCGCAGGGCACGGTCGATCAGGCGGCTAATCAATATTTCGTAGTCGCTCAAACGACCTTCACGCTTCAGGAATCCGCCGGGGATTTTTCCCGTCGATGCGAACTTTTCCTGGTAATCTACTGTCAACGGCATAAAGTCGACGTCGTCTTTGGCCTCTTGGGCCGATACTACTGTGGCCAACAACATCGTGTCGCCCATGCGTACTACCACCGAACCGTCGGCCTGCTTGGCCAATTTACCGGTTTCGATGCTTACTGTCCGGCCATCGCCTAAGTCGATGGTTCTGGATACAGGTTTAATCATTTTTCTCTCCTCTTTTCAAGATTGCAGCTAAAAAAAAAGGCGATTGGAAACTACCATCGCCTTTGTGGGTATACCAACGCGTAAAGCTTATTTACGCAGGTTCAATTTTTCGATTATCGCACGGTAACGGCTAATGTCGTTGTCGTGGAGATAGGTGAGTAGGTCACGACGCTTACCTACAAGCTTGATGAGCGCTTGTTGGGTAGAGAAGTCCTTCTTGTTCTTCTTGAGATGTTCGGTCAAATGCGAAATGCGGGTCGAGAACAACGCAATTTGGCTTTCAGCCATACCTGTGTTGGTTGCAGCTCCGCCGAACTTAGCGAAAATCTCTTGTTTCTTTGCGGTATCGAGATACATCTTCTGTGTTTTATTCTTTTTCGAGCATGCAAAAATAGCAGTTCGTATTTAAATCACCAACTAGTTTTTCAAGAGCCTAAATAACTGGGCAAGTTTGGTCTTGAGTTCGCGGCGATCAACGATAAAATCGAGGAATCCGGTTTCTAAAACCATTTCTGCCGACTGAAAACCTTTAGGCAAATCTTTTTTGATGGTTTCTTTGATGACCCGTGGGCCTGCAAAACCGATGAGTGCGTTGGGTTCGGCGATGTTAAAATCGCCCAGCATAGCAAACGATGCCGTTACCCCTCCGGTGGTGGGATCGGTCATGAGCGACACATACGGTATGCCCTCTTCTGCCAGCAAAGCCAAACGAGCACTGGTTTTGGCCATCTGCATGAGCGAGAATGCGGCTTCCATCATGCGCGCACCGCCCGACTTGCTGATGATGAGCAGGGGCGACTTGCGTTCACGGGCTTTATCTACTGCGCGTGCAATTTTTTCACCTACCACCGAACCCATCGAGCCGCCTATAAAATCAAAGTCCATACAGGCTACCACCACCTCGCTGCCTTCTACGTTGCCATAGGCCGTGCGAATGGCATCTTTGAGCCCGGTTTTAGCGATGGTTGCTTTCAGGCGGTCTTTGTACGGTTTGGTGTCTACAAAACCCAGCGGATCGCCGGCGGTAAGGTTAGCATCGAGCTCGGTGAACTGATTGTCGTCGAACAAAATCTCGAAATACTCGGCCGAGCCGATTCGGGCATGGTAGTTACAATGCACGCACACAAACTGATTCAGCTGTAGGTCTTTGGTGAGCTGCGATTTTTTACAGCTTGGGCACTTAAACCAAAGCCCGTCAGGTACTTCGAGTTTTTCTTCTGTGCTGGTGGTTACACCGGCTTCCGAACGTTTAAACCAAGCCATCTTATGCGAGCTGAATGCTGTTGTCGAGATACACGTCCTGCACTGCGTTAAGCAATTCAATACCGTCTTTCATCGGCTTTTGGAAAGCTTTGCGGCCCAAGATAAGGCCGGTTCCGCCTGCACGTTTGTTGATTACAGCTGTTGAAACCGCTTCGGCCATATCGCTGGCCCCTTTCGATTCGCCACCGCTGTTGATGAGTCCTGCACGGCCCATGTAGCAGTTGGCTACCTGGTAGCGGGTGAGGTCGATAGGGTGCTCACTGCTGAGCTCTTCGTATACCTTTTTATGGGTTTTACCGTGTCCGGTGGCCAGGTAGCCCCCGTTGTTGGTTGGTAATTTTTGTTTGATGATGTCGGCTTGGATGGTTACTCCGAGGTGGTTGGCCTGACCGGTCAAGTCGGCCGAAGTGTGGTAGTCTACGCCATCTTTTTTGAAGGCGTTGTTGCGGGTGTAACACCACAAAATGGTGGTCATGCCCAGTTCATGGGCCATTTCGAAGGCCTCCGAAACTTCCATCAGCTGACGACCCGATTCTTCGGAACCGAAATAAATGGTAGCGCCCACGGCTACTGCTCCCATATTCCAAGCTTCCTTGATGGTGCCAAACATGATTTGGTCGTACTTATTGGGGTAGCTTAAAAATTCGTTGTGGTTGATTTTCACTACAAAAGGAATTTTGTGTGCGTATTTACGCGCTACCGAGCCTAAAACACCATAGGTGGAGGCTACGGCATTACATCCCGATTCGATGGCGAGTTTCACAATATTTTCGCTATCGAAATAGATGGGGTTGGGCGCAAAAGACGCTCCAGCACTGTGTTCGATGCCTTGGTCGACCGGTAAAATCGACAAATATCCGCTGCCTGCAAGACGACCATGATTGTACAGGGTGTGCATGCTGCGAAGAGTTTGGTTGTTGCGGTTGCTGTTCGACCAAATGCGGTCAACAAAATCGCCACCTGGGGCATGAATGAGGCTTTTATCTATGGTTTTCGATTCGTGCTGTAAGAGGTAGTCGGCCTGAGCACCCAGAATTTCACGGATTTTGTGATTCGACATGATTATGCAGATTAGGATAGGGTTGTACGAAGAGCTACAAAGCTAAAGGAAAAATTTTCAACCAACAGCGTCTCCGGCATAAATCGCCAACACCCTAGTCCCCGCACCACCCCGACCCCAGCGGGGTCGAACATAGGTAAACAAATACGCTCGTGCCACTCGACCCCGGCGGGGTCGAACGTCGGTAAACAAATACGCTCGTGCTACCCGGCTCCAGCGGGGTCGAACATAGGTAAACTAATACGCTCGTGCCACTCGACCCCGGCGGGGTCGAACATAGGTAAACAAATACGCTCGTGCCACTTGACCCCGGCGGGGTCGAACGTCGGTAAACAAATACGCTCGTGCCACCCGGCTCCAGCGGGGTCGAACGTTGGTAAACTAATACGCTCATGCCACTCGACCCCAGCGGGGTCGAACGTCGGTAAACAAATACGCTCGTGCCACCCGACCCCAGCGGGGTCGAACGTCGGTAAACAAATACGCTCGTGCCACCCGACCCCAGAGGTCGAACATAGGTAAACAAATACGCTCGTGCCACTCGACCCCAGCGGGGTCGAACATAGGTAAACAAATACGCTCGTGCCACTCGACCCCGGCGGGGTCGAACGTCGGTAAACAAATACGCTCGTGCCACTCGACCCCAGCGGGGTCGTACTGCTGTCGCCTCCAGTAGCACCCTGCCCTCCTAGGCCGCTAGTTTAGGGTATGTGCGCCAAAGCCTGTAATTTCGTATTCATTTAATCCGAAAGCCGTGTCGATACCCGCAGCAGTTCCCCAATTGATTGAGGTAACCACCGAACCGTTCAAAGCAGTCGTTTTCGACATTCGCCGAAGGGTGTTTGTGGAGGAGCAAGCAGTCGACCCCGAAGAAGAATACGACGAGTACGAAGACAGTTCCCGGCATTTTTTACTTCAACATAACGGTATCGGGCTAGCCACCGGTCGTTTCCGCAGTACCACCTACGGCTGGAAAATCGAACGTATGGCCGTTTTGGCCGACTACCGCGCACAGGGCTTTGGCATGCTGCTGCTGCAAGGCCTACTACCTCTCATCCCCAACGACGGCCGCCCTATCTATCTGCATGCCCAGGAACATGCCTTGCTCTTCTATCAAAAAGCAGGATTTATCGCCCAAGGCGAGCGTTTTTATGAGGCCAACATCCCCCATTTTAAAATGGAGTTGAGCCGAAAATAAGCCGTCGAGTACTTGAGTTGACTGCTTTTGGCGGGTCATATGACAGTCACACTGACCCCAAAAAAAGGGTCGCTATACAATTGAGTATACAATCGCTCAACAGTTTGTTGCACTCGTACTGCTTTGCCTTATTGCAGCATGGAGTACCGAGCCCAATTCGATTGGCGAGCAGCCCCCTTTGCACGCATTCTCTTGGCTTTATTGGGCGGGATGGCCGTTGCTGCTGCCTTGCCCTGGCAGCTTCCTCAACCCGCACTTTGGATACTGGGAAGCTGGTTGATGTTTGTACTGCTGCATCAATACCGCAAACGTAGGAGACGTTTCCCTCAGTTTCTGCGTGGATTTTTTTTCCTCCTTCCGTTTTTCTTTTTGGGCTGGGCAGCACCCGAATGGCGGAGTCCTTTACGTTCGGCCCACCACATTTACCGTATTCACGACCTCGCCCAACCCAACGACAGCTTATGGGTACGTGTGCTTGAGCCACCCGAAAAACGCAACAAAAGCTGGCGTATGCTGGCCGAAGCTGTACAATTAGGCAAGAACCGAAGTTGCGGAAAGCTGCTCCTCTATTTCGCTCCCGACCCACGTTTACCTGCCTTGCACGCAGGCGATTTGTTGTGTATGCGCTACCGCCTCCGGCCACCCTCTCCTCCCCAACATCCAGGGGCTTTCGATTATGCGCTGTGGCTAAAACGTGAACACATCTACCTACAAGCTTGGCTCCAAACCCACGATTGGGTGGTTGCCGGGAAAGATCGGCAGAACCGCCTCGGCGACTATGCCATGCGCATACGCAGCTGGTCGCTCGAAACCCTGCACCGCTACCTCGGTCGTGGCGACGCGAGCGGACTCGCAGCAGCCCTTCTGTTTGGCTACCGCGGTGAACTTTCACCCGAGCTCATGCAGGTGTACGCCAACACAGGCGCGGTGCATGTATTGGCCGTATCGGGCATGCACACCGCCATTTTATTTGTTGCCCTTCAATTTTTGTTGAAGCCGCTGCTTCGCCTCCGCCACTTACGGTGGTTGGTGCCTTTGCTTATTTTGGCCGGACTGTGGGGCTATGCCTTGCTCGCGGGTTTACCACCTTCGGTCAACCGCGCTGCTTTCATGTGTAGTTTATTGCTGCTGGCCACACAAATCAACCGTCGAAGTCAGATTTACAACACCTTAGCAGCTACCGCCTTCTTTTTGCTTTTGTACGAACCCAATTGGCTGTATAGCGCAGGATTTCAGCTTTCCTTTTTTGCCGTGCTGGGCATCGTATGGCTACAAGCACCCGTGCGTCGCTGGTGGGTAGCGCGCAACCGCGTGGTCGATTATTTCTGGCAACTCACGGCCGTATCGATGGCAGCGCAACTGCTTACCTTGCCCCTTGGTTTATACTATTTTCATCAATTTCCCACCTATTTCTGGCTGAGCAACTGGCTCGTCATTCCGTTGGCTTCGGTACTTATGGCAGGAAGTTTTTTGGTGCTATTGCTCTCCCCTTTTCCTGGGCTTGCCCAAGCCATTGGCGAAGTCACCCGTTGGCTCATGGAGCTGCAAAATACACTCATCCGCCAGATCGATGCCCTGCCCGGAGCCGTATGGGATGGCTGGTCGCTGAGTTTTCCGATGTTGTTACTCTTGTATGCAAGCCTTGTAGCCGGTTTAGTAGCCCTGTTGATGCACCTAAAAAAGGCATGGTGGCTAGCGATAGGATCGGCCTTGCTTTTATGCGTATTGGCCTTAGTGCAGCAACTGCAGTGGCAGCAACAGTTTACTTTTACCGTTTATGCCACCAAAAAACAGTCGACATGGAGCATTATCCGTGGAAGAAACGCTTGGTTACGGGGCATCGACGATCCGGCAACAAAACGATTTGTATGGCAAGGTCATGCAGTACAAGCAGGTATACAACGGGAGATTGCGGTGAATGCAACGAAAACACCCTGCCTGCTTGAACTTGCAGGCAAAAAAATACTGTTACTCAGCGGGAAAAGCAGTCGGCAGCTCCCCGACAGCTTGCCTGCGGCCGACCTGATTGTAAGCAGTAACAACCTACCTTGGCTGCGGATGAAGTACCAGCAACAACTTCGTGGAAAGCTGTTGCTTTTAGACGCCACAAATTCAGCGTATTATTGCAAAAGCACCCAAGCTCAACTCCGCAAAGCAGGTATCGCAGTGCGGAGCGTGGCCGACGAAGGGAGCATCACCTTATCGCTATGCAATACGACTACATCGAATGTCACGTTGCCGAACGCATCGGCTACATCACCCTAAACCGGCCCGAAAAACGCAACGCGTTCAATTACGAATTAGTAGCTGAGCTCAAAAGCGCCTTCACGCTGCTTTATAACGACATTCACTGCAAAATAATCGTGCTGCGAGCACGTGGCGAAGTATTTAGTGCTGGTGCCGATCTGGGCTATCTGAAGTCGCTGCAGTCGAATACTTTCGAAGACAACCTCGCTGATAGCAGCCACCTCATGGAATTGTATGAGCTCATTTACCACGGCCCCAAAGTGAGCATCAGCCTCATCGAAGGCCACGCCATTGCTGGCGGCTGCGGACTGGCCACGCTCACCGACTTCTCTTTTGCTGTGCCCGCAGCACGTTTTGGTTATACCGAAGTACGAATCGGCTTTATCCCCGCCATCGTGATGGTGTTTCTGGCCCGCAAAATTGGCGAAGGCAAAGCCCGCGAGCTGCTGCTTACCGGCGATTTGATGAGTGCCGAAGAAGCACTGCGATACGGTTTAATCAATTTTGTGGTGAATGCCGATGAAATTGCTGGGGCAGTGCACCAATTTGCGCTCAAGCTCATCGAAAACTGTTCGGCCGAGTCGCTTGCCACCACCAAAAAGATGCTCGCTCGCGTGCAGGATTTACCGTACGATCAGGCACTGCGGTACGCTGCCGAACAAAATGCCCATGCCCGCGGCACAGCCGATTGCCAACGAGGTATCGCGGCCTTCCTCAACAAAGAAAAAATGCAATGGTAATATGAAATACAAAGTCATCACCCTCTTCAGTGCGGCCGCTGTGCTTGTACTCCTTGCCAGCAGCTGCAAGTTTAAAAAACAGCCCGATAGTCAGGAAGCTGCCGTTGCCGACAGCAGTTTACACAATGCTGCACGCGAAATTGCCGCTGCCACCTTCAGCCAACTCGCCGATGCCTTAGGCAATTCTATGGCCTTCGGTGGCGTTCAAGGTGCCGTTGATCTTTGCCGCTTGCAAGCGTTGCCACTCACCGATAGCGTGGCTATCAATTATGGAGTGAAAGTGCAACGTATTGCAGTTCGCAGCCGCAACCCGCTCAATGCAGCCGACGAAAGTGAATCGCAGATTTTTGCTGACTGGGAAAAACAACTGGAATCAGGCGACGACCCCTCCGCCGTATTGCTCAAAGAAGATGATAAACGTATTTGGTATGGAGCCATCCGCATTGGCAATCCTTTGTGCTTGAGCTGCCATGGTAGGCCGGGGCGAGATATCAAAACCGAGGATTACCAATTCATCCGTGAATCCTATCCGCAAGACAAAGCCATCGATTTTCGGTTAGGAGATATCCGAGGTGCGTGGAAAATCAGCTTCCCCGACGATTACCAAATCGACAGCTGATTAGCCTTTCATGATTTCTTTGAGCATGGGTATCACCCCATTGGCAATGAACTGTATACCAATAGCGAGCACGATAAAACCCATCATGCGCGAAAGTGAGTTGATGCCCGATTCGCCCAGAAAACGCACCAGTTTTGGCGAAATACGCAAAATGAGGTAGCTCACCACAGCAATGGCCACGATGGCGCCGATAATGGCCGCATATTCCCAGAAGGCACTTATCTCGAGCGCTAGGCTAATGAGCAGCGAAATAGAGCCCGGCCCTGAAAGCATCGGCATGGCCAGAGGCGAGAAAGAAATGTCGGTTTTATGCAGAGCCTCCTCTTTCACCTTTTTGGTGATAGCACGCCCCTTTTCGTAGCTGCCTTTAGAACGTAACAAATCAAAACCCGATTTGGTGATGATGAGCCCCCCTGCTATGCGCAAACCCTCGATAGTGATGCCGAAAAAGTTGAGGATGTAGGTGCCTACCAAAAAAAACACCACTAGGATACAAGCAAGGTAGATGGCAGCTTTACGGAGTTGTACTCGCCGCCAGCCAGGCGAATCGTTTTGGGTGAGGGCGAGATAAACCGGCATGGCCCCCAGCGGATTTACGACCGAAAACAGCGCGCTGAAAGTTGCAAAAAAAAGTCCCATGCTTGTAAAATCGCTGCAAAGGTACGGAATTTAATCCCGTCGTACGAGAAGACTGCCGTTTGGATTAACCGTGCCGGAAGTTCTTGACCGTTTGAATAAAGGTCTGCACATGCTCTACCGGCGTATCGGGATATACCCCGTGGCCGAGGTTAGCGATATACTTCTGCGGCCCAAAAGCGCGTAACATCCGTTGGGTTTCTTCCTCTATTACAGTCGGCGAAGCATACAATAAGCACGGATCCATATTGCCCTGCAGGGTTTTGTCGTGACCAATGCGCTCCCGCACCGCTTGTGGGTCGAGGTTCCAGTCGAGCCCGATGGTGCGGCACGGCATGGCGGCAAAATCTTCCAAGGCAAAAAAGGCCCCCTTGGCAAAAACCGTCACCGGCACTTCGGTGATGGCCTCGCAAATGCGGGCGATATACCTGCTCGAAAACTCATGGTACTGACTTGGGCTGAGTATCCCTGCCCAACTGTCGAACAACTGAACCATGGCCGCTCCGGCCGCAATTTGCGCTTTGAGGTAAGCAATGGTCGAAAGGGTGATTTTATCGAGCAAGGCATGCGCAAACTGCGGATCGGTGTAGAGGAGCTTTTTGGCGATGCTGAAGGTTTTGCTGCCTTTGCCTTCGGTCATGTAGGCAAAAATGGTCCATGGCGCCCCGGCAAAGCCGATAAGCGGTACGCGTCCTGCCAGCTGTTGCACCGTGAGGCGGATGGCATCGGTAACGTACTGCAGTTCGCTGGCGTCGGCAACGTGAATGGATTGTAACTCTTGCATCGAACGCACCGTTTGCGGGAAGAGCGGTCCACGCGCTTCTACCATCTCGTAACGGCAGCCCATGGCGTCGGGCACCACCAAAATATCGCTAAAGATGATGGCGGCATCTACCCCCAACAAATCCACCGGTTGAAGGGTCACTTCAGCAGCTAACTCTGGGGTTTC
>Ga0209278_1000222_pt1 | contig 56818 bp, 81 predicted proteins | sample JI81BgreenDNA_FD_187504 | JGI IMG/M metagenome (GOLD analysis project Ga0209278, IMG submission 187504) | Wastewater effluent complex algal communities from Wisconsin, to seasonally profile nutrient transformation and Carbon sequestration -... | ecosystem: Engineered > WWTP > Effluent > Algae... | reverse complement strand
CGCTCTGCAAGGCGCTTCGACTCATCATCCTGCGCTGGCAGCGTGTAGCAGACGAACCGCTGCCGCTCGTTATCCCAGACGCTCGGGCCTTCCGCCTCGTATCGCTCACTCACGGCCCACCCCCAGCATTCGGTTCATGTCGGCCTCGATTCGCATCCAAGCGCGGTACTGCGTCACCCATTCGGCGTTGCGAGAGCGCATGCAGGCGTCAACGGCGCGCACATCCTCCGCGCTGGCCTGCGCGCTGGCCTGCGGCTGCGGGGCGGCGAAGTAGAGCATGGCGGCCCAGCCGCGAAGCTGCCCCTCCCAATCAGGATCACAGCTTCGAGCGCATACAAGCATTTCATCAATGACTTTATCGACGACGCCATCCGGCTCGGCCTGCGGCTGCGGGGCGGCGTTCAGACCCCGACGCACGGCCTCTATTTCGTGGTACGCCTCGGCCGGCATCGAGTCAGCGTGGCAGGCCAGCACCTTGTCCAGACGCTTCGCCAGCGTGGCGGCGTCCAAGCCCTGCGGCTGCGGGGCGATGCGCTCTTGCGCCGCAACGGCGTACCAGTACGCCACCCCATCCTCGCGGAAAATTCCTTGCCCACCGGCGCCGCGCCGGCTGTTGCGGTGGATGACGTAAAGCCCCTCGGCTCGGGCTTCGATCCATTCCCAGTCGGCGTGGCTAATCATCTTGTAGTCACTCACGGCCCACCACCTTTGCGCGGATGCGCTGCCATGCGGCCCGCTTGTTTGGCGCGTCGAGATAGTTCATTGCCGCATCGACAGCGGCCACATCCTCCGCGCTGGCCTGCGGGCGGGGCGGGGCGGTGTAGAGGGGCGTGTTTCGAGCGCCGGCGACGGGGCCAGTAGTGAAGAACCTGCCGAGCCTCATTTCGTCTGGCCAATCGACAAACCACGCCACCGGCTCGGCCCGCGGCTGCGGGGCGCTCGCGCGCAGTGTGTCGGCCATCGACAGGAATGCGTCGCGCGGAATCTCGACCACGCCGTCCTTTACGTCGAGAGTGCAGCACCCGATGTTCTCGACGCGCAGCGTCACGCGGGGCTGCGGCTGCGGGGCGGCAAGGAAGGCGTCGCAGGCGCGGGTCAGATCGTCAACCAAGTGGATTTCCGTAGCCAAGAAACCCCTGCGTCGCTTCACCGCAGCCAGCGCCTTCTCAACAGCATCACGAGACGGCTCGTTAGTCACGGCACTCCTCCGTTGCGCGGATCACGCGCTGCTTGCGGCCGCTCTTGCCGAGAACGCGGTCGCCGGTGTCGATGATCAATCCCTTGCGAAGCAGCGCGCTGAAGCGTGCCGTAAGGGTCGGGTAGGTGATCCACGGCAGCGCCTCGAGCAGGGCGTCCTGCGTCGTGCCTGCCTTGCCAGCGGCGCGGATCGCGACGAGCACCTTGTCCTCGACGCTCGAGGTGTCCACCGAGTAGGCGGCCTGCACGCTCGTGTCGCCGGCGTCAGCCCGGTGCAGCAGCGGCGCGTCGGTGCCGAGCACGACGCCGGTCAGGGCGTCGATGGCGCGCTTGTTGTTCGCAGTGCTGGCGATGATCTCGCCGATGGTCATTCCAAGTGCGGGCATGGTTAGCTCCTGTTCTTGCGACGCTTGCGGGGAAGGAACGAATCGCCAGCCCAGTGCTTGACGAGCATCCACTGCGCGGCCTGCGGGTAGCGGTGTGTGATCGAGCCCTTCGGCGCCTCCCACCGCTGCACGGATCGAGGGATGACGTGCGCGATCTCGGCAAGCTCGACCTGCGTCAGCTTGTGGCGCTGACGGAACTCGCGGACTTCATCCGGCGATGGCGGCTCGTAGTTGAGCAGGGCGTCTGCGGGGATGTCGCTCATGCGTTGTCGTCCAGCTTGTCGAGGAGGTCGTACCAGCGCTGCTTGCTGGTGAGGTAGGAGGTGTCGAGGCCGGAGTGCCCAGACTCGACGAGGATGTCGCGGAAGCGCTTGGCATCCGACTCGGTGTACGTGCCGCCCATGATGTCGCGAAGCTGGGCTGGGTTCATGCTGCGGGAGATGATCACTGGCTGGCCTCGATGATGGCTCGGTCGTTTGCGATGGTGTACTTGATCCCGGCAGCGTCGAGCGCGTCGGTGATCTTCTTCAGGTTCTTCGCCCGCATCTCCGGCGTCTCCCTGACGTACCGATTGCCGGTCACCCAGTACGCGCCGATGTTTCCGTCTCCGATGCGGTACACGCTGACGCCGCTGGTGTAGTCGCGCCAGCCCCGGATGCGCGTGGAGTACGAGGTACTGGCCGGGACTCGCGCCCGGCGCATCGCGCCGCTGACTTTCTGCACGGTGATCATTCTTCTGTCTCCTCGTCGTCCTGTTCGTCTTCGTCTTCGTCGTCCGGCTCGTCGCCACCCTCGACCATGACGCCCTTGGCCAGCATTTCCTCGCGCTCGGCATCGCGCTGCGCTTCCTTAGCCGCAAGGATGGCGGCCTGCTCGTCCTTCGGCAGAGCGTCCCACTCCGCCTGCTCGGCAAGCATCTCAGACTTGGCCTGATCGGCAAGCTCAGTCTCGTACTCGGCGATCAGGTCGTCGAGGTTCATGGTCTGGCGCATGTCAGGACTCCTTGCCGATGCGAAGGCGGAGGCCTTCGGAGAGTGGGATGTAGCAGTAAGCCTTCGACATCCTCGAGTTCTCGACGTCGTCGGCACCGGAGCGGATCGACTGGGCCAGATCCCACCGGCGGGCACTCGCGCCGCCGATTTTCTTGAGACTCGGGTAGATGACGTGGGCCAGCTCGCGTGCGCCTTTCGGCGTTGTGTTGATGTATTCCATGGCTCAGGCCACCTCTTTCCAGCAGTTGTTGCCGAGGCTCTTGAACTCGACGTACCGAGCGTCCTTCTTCTCGGGGTACATGTCGGGCGAGCCGTAGCCGGGGGTCCAGTAGCGCCAGCCGCCGAGGTATCCGTTCCACAGGTCTTCTTCCCACACGACGGCCACCACGCGGGCGTTGTAGCCACCGCTCAGCGGAACCCACACCCAGTCGCCGACCGCGAACTGGGCCGGCGTGTCCTGCATGCTGCGCTTCTGCGGCTTGGCCTTCGGCTTGGCTTTCATCTCGCTCTCCTCCGGGTCGCCCATCGACCCCACGCAACGAACTCTACACGTCCGGTGGACGGGTGTCAACACCCTCGTCGACCGGATCAGGCGACAGGTCGATCTCCACCCAGACCCGTTCTGGCTGGTGGTCCGGCATCCCGGCGAGGATCGCCCTCGCCTCGGCCAGCCGGGCAGCCACCAGCTCCGGCGTCGCAGGCTTCGGCGGCGGCGCCTTCTGCTGGGTCAGCGCCGGGACCGGGTCAGGAAGCGGCTGGCCGCGCACCACGGCGTCGCGCGCCTCGTCGTAGGCCTCGAGCAGCATCCTGTCCGCGGCGCGCCCCTCGGCCCGCCTGTAGGCGTGGGAATCGATGTGCTGCCAGACCATGACGGCGAACGACGACCGACCGGCGTCCGGGTTGGCCAGCTCGCGGCGCACGGCCGACAGGCTGGGGATGCCGAGGCACATGCAGCGGAAGCTGCCGACGCTCGGCGGGAAGTCGCCCGGGCGGGCGGCGCAACCGCGGAGGCCCTCGGCCAGCTGCTGGCCAGTGAGCCCGGCCAGCGCCTTCGCCCATGTGTCGGCCTGCATCGTCAGCTTGCCGTCGTCGCCGACCGGCGTGGGCCCGAGGTCACGAACCCACAAGCCGGGGTACATCGCGGTCATCCGCTCCCACAGGATGGCCATGGTGCTCTTGCTCTGCGAGGTTGCCGTGCTCGCGGTGGTAGGCGGCGCACCGGTTGACCCACTCGAAATTGCTTTCGCCGCGGCGTCGTGCGAGTGGATTGGCTGGCTGGTCATTGGCGGCTCCTCGTGCAGGGTTCTTCGTGGCGGTGCGAATCCAGTTGCGGAAGGTGGCGTCCCAGTCGAGCTTGGTCCCGTCCTTGCCGGGCTTGGCTGCCCAGTAGTCGCGGAACTTGTCGACCTCGTCGACCAGCGCCCGCCCGGTCAGGCCGCGCTCGGCGGCCAGCTTCAGCAGGTCTGGCCCGGGCATCCAGTCGGCAGGCAAGCGCGAAGCGCGGGGCTTCTGCCTTTGCTCTTCCCCTGCTTCTGCTTCTGCTTCTGCTTGGGTCGACGGCGGTCTACCGAGTTCTACATTTTCTACATCGCAGCGCTCGGCAGCCCGGCGCTCGTTGATGTACCGGCGCTTTGACTCCTTGATCGACTCCTCGTCGCGGACGGCCCGATACTTCTCGTAGTTGAGCAGGCGCCAACCCCCTTCGATGACCTCGATCCGCCGGCCCTCGTAGTCCGGGGTCCGGCTGTCCGGGTCGGGGGAGAGGAACTTGGCGATGGCCTCCCGGCACGCCTCGGTCGGCACGCGGGCCATGTGTGCCAGCCCCGGCACGCTCGCAAAGATGCGACCCTTGCGGTCGGCCATCGACAGCATCGTGATCCAGACGATTCGGGTGTTGGCGTCCTCGCACCAAATGGTCGAGGCGGTGATGCTGCTGAATAGCTTGGTGAACGTGACGGACACAGGCGTCTACTCCGGTCTAGTGTTGTCTACTGTAGAAAAGTATTTCTACAATCATGCCTTGCCGTCAGCCGGGCTGTCCAGCATCTCGACCCGGCCCTGCGCCGTGCGCAGGACGTGGAGGCTCGACGCATCCGGGCTGAGCATGAAGGCCTGTAGGGCAATGTAGACCTTGCGCTTCGCCGTGAAGCGCATGCTGTTCGCCGACGCCGGTCCGAGGCGCCACGGGTTGGAGTTGCTGGCCGCATCGGCCGCCTTGATCGCCCGGGCTGCCGGGCCGGCCGCGACCACGCGCTTCCAGTAGTCGACCTTCGACTCGCCCGGGCGGTGCGTCAGCGCGTCGACGAGACTGATCACGCGCTCGCTGTAGCCGGCCGTGCGCAGGTCATCGAGGGTGACCTCGCTGTCCTCGACCGTGTCGTGCAGGATCGCCGCCTGCCGCAGCTCGTCGTCGTACTCGACGTCGATCGAGCCGGCGTAGTTCCGTGCGATCACCAGCGTCTCGGCGAGGTGGATCACGTAGGGGACGCCGCCCTTGTCGGTGCGGCCGCTGCCCATGGCGCGAATCGCCAGCGCCATTGCGTCGTTGCTGTTCTTCATCAGCGCACCTCCGCCGCAATCTTCTCGGCCGCCTTGTCGGCGGCGCCGATGCTGGAGTAGCCGCCGAAGGTGCCGTGCGTCGCAACCTCACCAGTCTCTGGGTTCATGAAGCGGACGGTCCCGCGCCGCGGCATGTGCGACCCCTGCTCGCTGGTCGCGAAGTAGATTAGTCCGGTGGTCGGAGAGACGTAGCCGCCGCTGCCAAGCTCGGTGCGGAAGAACTTCATCTCGTCGGGGCCGAACCAGTTGGCGCGCTTCCACTTCTCGCGGTGGATGCGCTTGATCTCGGTCATGGTCATGGTCTTCATTGCTGTCCTCACTTCGCGTCGTGGATGTAGTGCGTGTTGCGCCGATTGTCCTCGAGCCACTGGTTGGCCAGCATCATGGCCTTGGCGTGCTGCTTGCCGTCGACAACGCAGAGCCAACGCTTGCCGCAGAAAATATTGCTGCTGCCGCCGTAGCGAGTGCGGGTCGTGATGCCGACGGTCTTCAGCCATCGCTGCAGCTCGCGGATTTCGTGCTTGACCCGCGGCGTAGGGCAGGGGCTGTCGCTGTCCGTGCCTGTGTCGCTGGCGCCTGCGATGGCAGGGCCCGGGATGGAGTAGCCGCGGTGCGCGTCGAGGCGGCGGTATCGGCTGGGGATTCGCATCACACGCCCTCCATCTCAGCAGCCCACTCTTCGCCCATCGCGTCGACCACGTAGTCGCGCGAACCTTTCGTACCTTCCTGCACTTGAGAGCGCGACGGAATGTGGTTGCCGTAGTAGTCGCGCGCATCGCTCGTGCCGAGCATGCAGCGGCCGGCCTTGATTGCCTCCATCATCGTGCGGCCGTAGCTGCCCTGCAGGCTCCAGCACCCGTCGTTGATCGCCTTCTGGATCGACTTGTAGTAGTCCAGCTCGCTGGCTTCCTCGTTGCTCTCGATGTTCTCGATGTCGTTCATGGTCAGCATGTCGTTCTCCTTGATCAGTTCATCAGGCCGGGGTCAATCACCAACGCCACGCAGCCGGCGCTCTCGACGCGCTGCTCGACGGGGACAACCCAGAGCAGGCCGAGGTCTTTCTTGCGGGGCTTGAGCAAGGCCAGCGCCTTGGTCTTCGCCTCGTGCAGGCTGTTGGCCTGCAGCTCGATCTTGCGGCCGTTGAGGCCGGCGACGTAGTTCATGTCGTTCTCCTTCAGCACCAGTTGATGGGGTTGGCGTCTTCGCCGGCGGGGCCGTAGACCGCGACCAGCTCGGCGCCGAGGCACTCGAGTTCGTACTCATCCCTGTTGGGGACCGCGTAGCCACCGAGCAGGGCGACCAGCGGCTGGGCGGCGTCGTTCTCGACGGCCTTCCTCATCGCGACCCTCTTGGCCTTGGCGAGGTTCATGAGCAGTTCCACTTTCCTTCTCCCGGGGAGCCCATCTCCCCACAGCCCGAATCATACGCACGTCCAGCGGACGTGTCAACAGGCAAAAAGAATGGGGCTGGTCGCCCAGCCCCACCCCGCTTCACCGGAGAACCCATCCGTGCGTTGGGCGAATGTCGACGCCCCCCCCCCTACTCCGGCACCCAGAGGCTGCTACAGCAGCCCATCTCGGACAAGGTGGTCGCGAAGGTGCTCGATCAGCCCGTCGTACACCTTCGGCCGGCTGACGTGCAGCGTCTTAGTCGTCCCGCACGGGCACTCGAGGACGACCGCATGCCACGGCGTGTTGCGGTACTCGCCCGGGGTGCGGACGGTGTAGTCGCGGATCTGGCTGACGCCGAACCCTAGCGCGGCGGCGGCGTAGTGGATCATCTGCCGGGCCGCGGTGGTCGGCTTGTCTTTCCGTAGCAGCTCCATCACCAGTCTCCCGCGCCAAACACGATGTAGAAAAACGCCCACACCACCGGCACAAGCAGTAGTCCGCCGATGATGTACTTCCAGTCGCCACGCTTCATTGCTTCGCTCCTTCGGTCGCCGGTGCAAACAGGTCGCGCAGCTCACCGGTATTTCGGTCGATGCGCGAATGGATCATCCCGACCTCGGCAATGAGGTCGCGGTCGGCCAACTCCATCAGGCCGGTGAGGTCGATGCCAGCCTTCCGCTGCGCGATCAGCAGCGATACGGTGACGTCGATCATCGCCGGTGGCGACGTCTCGCCAGACGCAACCAGAGCCGCCCTGTGGCGCTTCGCCAGCGCCATGGCCCATCGCCCGGGGTTCATCGCGTCACCATGCCAATGAAGAACCCTATCGAAAGGCAGACCGCGTAGAACACCGCAGTGGAGACGCGCTCGTCCTTCGGCCTGCGGTAGATGCTGATCCCGAGCAGGACGCCGAACAGCAGGATGGCGAATTCGTTCATCGCGCCACCGCCTTGCTGGAGTCGTACCGGGAGAGGGCGATGCGCGCGTACAGCACCTCGCCCGGGCTGTGGCGGCCGAGGCCGCCGGGCCTGCGGCCTTCGCTCGCCATCTGGCGAAGCTGGGCGTCGCTCGAGCCGCGGTACGGAACCAGCATGAGCCGCAGCGCGTGGGCCATCATCTCTTCAGGCGTCTGGCTCACGGGATCAGCCCCGCCTGCTGCGCCGATCCAAGCCACATCTTCGCGTGGTCGAGCTTGTCCATCTCCGGCTGGTACAGAGAGGTGCCGCCGTAAGCCTCCTTGATGTTGGACTCGGCGTGGCGCACGACGTCGCGCAGCGCAATCGCGAGCTGCTTGGCCATGGCCTCGTAGTCGACGACATCGATGGGCAACAGATCCAGCGGGTTTTTGTTGTCTCTGGCGTAGCGACCATCAGTCGTCCAGCTTTCCAGCGTCTCCTTGCCTTCGCCGTTGCGCATGATCCCGCAGACGACGTAACCGTCCTCCGGGTTTTCGATGTGGTGGATAACCTTGACAGCGTAGCCGCAGCGAGTTTGGTAGCGCATGCCGACGGCATAGGGGATTTTCTTGGACATGGTGACTCCTCGTTTAGCGAAGTTGGTTCTGCAGCTTGGCGATGAAGGCGGCGTCGTTGGATCGCCCGCACTTTGCGGCCACATCAAGCGCCGTATCGCGAGCGCGACGCTCTCGAGCGATCAGCTCCTGACGACGGCACCGAAGGACTGAAACCGGGCTTGTCATCTTCGCCGCGAGCCTCATGCGCTGGTACTCGGGCAGGTTGGTGGACCAGAGGTTTTTGAGAGAGGTCATCACAAGGGAATTCGTTGACATGGCTCAGGCCTCCTCGATCTTTACGTTGACCGCGACCAGTTCCCAGTCGCCGTAGCTCTCGTCCTTGATGCGGTGGAACTTGTTGAGGCATTCGACATGCATCTCCAGCAGTTCGTACTCGTCGCTGCCCTTGCTGACGTTGAGCCAGACCTTTGCCTCTCCGATCTCGGTCGTGTATGCCTTGCCGCGACCCAGCAGGCTGTACAGGTCGTTGTTGAGCTTGCTGTAGGCCTTGGCCTTGATGACGTAGTTCTTCATCTCTCTCTCATCCGGGGCGGCCCATCGCCCCACATCTCGAATCCTACACGCGTCCAGTGGACGTGTCAACAATCGCGTGGTAACGGATGCGCGACCCCTGTCTGGCTAACACCGGCATGCACATCGGCACGCCCTCCTTACGACTGCGGGGTGATCTTGCTGGCCAGAGCCTTCGATTCGTTGAACGCCTTCCCGGCCCCCTGCGCAGCGGTCCACATGACGCGGAGCTGCTCGCGGATGTGGTGGTACTTCTCGCGCTGGGCCATCGACAGTTCGTCGAAGGTCTTGGCCGAGTCGCCCTCGGGCGCGTACAGGCGGTCGGCGATGGTGAACTTCGGGCCGATGATGTACAGGCCGTTGTCGCCGTTGTCGGCGTCGACGCTGCCAACGGTCCCGAGGCCGGTGCTCGAGCCGCTGCCGAAGAACATGGCCGTCAGGGCCTGCAGGTAGCCGAGGCCGTAGCTCGGGTCCTTGGTCGGGTCGCGGAAGCCGAGGTCCTCGGCCGCGTGCAGGAAGGCCAGAACGGACTCGACGCCGCCGTTCCAGTGCAGGTACAGGGCCGGGGAATCCGGGTTGGCGTTGGTGCTGGCGGTGATGGCGGCGCGGTTGCCCATGGTGCTCTCCTTCGTTGGGTTGTCGGTGGCGATGGCCACTCGGTGCTGCCCCGGCTCGCGGGGCAGGGCCGAGGGGTCAGGCCGCGACGTCCGCGCCGTAGACCTTGCACTCGGCAGGGTCGACTTCGACCAGAGCGAGGTTGTCGTTCGGGCGGGCTTCGACCTTGAAGCACTTGCCTTGGAACCAGTAGGCCTTGCCGACCTCGACTAGGTAGACCTCCTGCTGGGCGCGCTTCGTGGCGCTGATCGTCACGCTGTTCTGGCCGAGCCAGTAGAGCGGGTGACCCTTGGCCTTCGCCTTCTCGACCGCCTCCATCGGGCACTCGTTGTTCTCGATGGCGTACTGGGCAACGCTGCAGGGCGTGAACAGGATCGGCATCGGGCCGTACTTCGCGCTGTTCTTCATCAGCGCAACCTTGGCGCCCCGGGCCGGGATCACACGACGGCCCTTGTAGTCCGTGGGCGATTCGTAGATCGCGTAGGCCGGGAAGTCGTAGAGTTTCATGCAAGCCATCTTTCTCTCCTCCGGGGCGGCCCATCCGCCCCACGCCTCGAACTATACGCACGTCCAGCGGACGTGTCAACACCCAAGAAAAACCCCGCCGAAGCGGGGCCTTCCTCAGTCCTCGCCGGCCCCCATCAGGACCGCCTCGTCCCACATGGACCGGGCCAGCATGATCGCCATCTGGTCGACGCGCTCCGGCGCAAGTTCGCCCATCAGCGACAGCATGGAGAGATCGAACACCGCCTCCTTTCTCCGCACCGGGTTCTTGCCGGCGAAGTCGGAGCGAAGCTCGACGCGGATCACCATGTACTCGGGCTTCATGTGGCCTCCGGCTTGAACGGATGTGTGGCCACGAAGCTGGGCGCATTGCCAGCGTAGGCGCGGTGCTCGCCCGGGGCCAGCCAGTCGAAGCCCGGGTCGGCGCTGTTCGGCCGCTTGGCCACCAGCAGGTGCTGCTTCGTCCCATTCAGCACGGACCAGACGCGCACGCCATAGAACGCGCTGATCTGCTCGTTGATCACGACGCCGTCAACCCCCTTTTCGCTCCAGCCCCAGCGCGATGCGGGCGTCGAGCAAGCACTCGGCGTGCAGCTCCTCGAGATCCTCCCGGCTGAACCGCCCGTCTTGGTTGCCGTAGCGCGCGGCCAGCATGGCGTCACCGAGCGCCTCGGCGCGCCGCGTCAACCGCTCGAGCCGGTCCTCGTCGGGGTCACGCGTCGGCGGCAGCTCGACCTGCTTGATGATCTCGGGCGCGCGCTCCGGCTCAGGCGCAGGCTCGGCGCCGGTGACGTCGGCGACAAACTTCACGCCGCAGCTACACGAGAACGGCGCAAAGGCTGTGCCGTCAGGTGGAAACCGGGCAGTCAGAGAGCCTTTTGCGCTTGAGCGACCAAGCATCAGCGTCCCCGGAATACGCGTCCACACGTCGCCGACGTGCAGGTCGTAGTAGCTGCGGTCCTCTTCATCGACGTCGATCTCCGACACCACCCAGCGCTCGACGGCAGGCTCGTGCTGCGCCGCCTGCAGCTCGGTCACCCGCATGGTCAGGCCCAGCCGATCGAGCCGTTCCGCGTCGCGCGCAGCCTCCACCGCCTTGAGCTGGGCCAGCAGCTCATCGCGATCGGCCAGCAGCTTCGCGTAGCGGTCCTCGTCGTCCCGGCATTCGGTCCTGACCCCACTGGGCGAGCGGACGGTCACCTTCTCCACGTAGTGCGAGCCGGTCAGGGGATTTGGCGATGGCATCACCTCGAAAATGGTCGAGCATGTCCAGCCATCGGGGAGCTGTCTGCTACTTTGCGCAGTCGGCTTGGCTGCTTCGCCCTTCGACAGATAGAGCGTCGAGATTCCGAAGGTGCTGCCAATCGCGTCATCGAGCGCAGCCCTGTGTTGTTCGAACAGGCCGAGCTTCGCGCTGTCGACGACTGGCACCTCAACGGTGCGCAGCTCGTCCTGCCGGCCGTCGGGGCCGACGCCTTCCATCACCTCGGCCTTGACGCGCTCCGCCCGGGCGCGCTCCCGATCCCGCCACTCCTCGGGCGTTTTCAGCCACTCGCGGATGCGCGTCTTGCCCGGCATCAGCTCGGTGGCCACGAGGCCGAGCGCCTCGTCGAACGTCAGCCGGTCAGCGATTCGGTCGCCGACCAGCACGAGGTACGTGTTGCGCTCGGTGTCGACATGGATGGTGATGGTCTTCATGGGGCGATCCTCACGAGGATGATGGACAGCAGCAGCACAGCCGCGACGAACGACAGGACCGCGGTCCAGCGCGCGAAGCTCAGGGCCCGCTCGAGGACGACCACCTGCCGGCCACGCTGGCCAGTGCGCGCGTAGTCGAAGCGGTCGTTGTTGTAGGCGTGGTAGAGCTGCTTCACGAGGATGCCGGCGCTGCCACGGGCGATGGCCCAGACGAGGGCGAACAGGATGGTGAGGGCGGTCATCACGGCACCACCTCCCCGCGCAGGCCCAGCGCCACCAGAGCGTCGAGGTCGGCGAGCATGGCGTTCATCATGTCGCGGTCGCTGTACGGCTCGCGCTGCATCCTGAGCGCGTACAGGCGCGGCATCAGGCGCGTCGCCGGCATCGCCTCGGGGCGGAACTCGGAGCGCACGACGATCTCCAGCAGCCGCATGCGGGCCCGCTCTTCCTCCGCCCGGCGGTCCTCCAGCATGGCCGCGATCTCGGCCTTCGCCTCGTCCAGCGCCTTCCGCAGGTCGTCGGCCTTCGCATCGGCCAGATCCGCGGCCAGCTTCGCGTCCGAGAGCTTTGACCTCAGATCGCGAGCCTTCATCACGGCGCCGCGAACGACCTTCGAAAGATCGATCACGCGGTAGTCGCCGACAATCTCGCTCCGGTCGATCCCGAGCGCCGAGTACAGCTCGCCGAGCGAGTAAGCGACACCACCGAGCTGCGCTTCTGGTGTTGGAATTGCCATTGTGTTTCCTCCTTCAAGCCAGCAACGGCGCTGGTTTCCGACCATCTTCGCATGCTCAATTACTTGACACAACTGGCGCAGAAAACCCGAGATATAGACGCGAATGGCTCGAGATGGGGAGACTGATAGACGAAGCCTATGACAGGCCCGGCCAGCTACGATGGGGACCGGGGCCCGTGCGCCCCGGGTTGACCTGCAGGGGCCTCGATCCCAGCCTGTCGGCGCAGCACGACCCGGAGATGAACCCTTGCACGCCTTCCTCGCCACCTGCACCATGCACCCCACGACAGCCGGCTCTCCTCCTTCGATCCCGGCGTGTCGAGAAGCCCGGCGCGCAGCCCATCTGCTCCCGGGCTTCGCCTTTTCCGGGGCAGGCCAGTGATCCCGTCCGAGCTTCGCGAGCTTCCCGCCATCGTCGAGATCGGCGGCGCCGCCATCACGATCCTCGGCGTCTGGGCTGCCGGCGTGCGCTGGGTCTGGCCGAAGCTTCAGGGTACTGGTCGCGCGCTGGCCGGCCTGATGGAGCTGGGCACCCGGGCCGGCGAGCTGACCGATGGCCTGAGCCGCATGGCCCAGATCGAGGAATCACTGAAGGCCGTCAAGCACGAGGTGCTGCCCAATGGCGGCGGCAGCCTCCGCGATGCGGTGAGCCGCACCGAGGCGAGCGTCAGCCTGTTCCTGAGCCAACAGCGCGCCAGAGACGATGCCGAGGACGAGGTGGTCCGGCTGGACATCGACGAGACAGGGCGCGTGACGTGGGTCGCCGCTGCCCTCACGCGCTGGACCGAGCGCACGGGCGACGAGCTGCGCGGCCATGGCTGGCTCAGCTTCATCCACCCGGACGAGCGCGAGGACGTCGCCGAGGAATACACGCGCTGCATCCGCCACAAGCGGCAGTTCGACTCCGCCTTCCGCCTCATCGACCGCAGTGGCGAGTCAACCATCGTCCGCATGTCGACGATCCCGGTCACGATCATGGTCGGCGGCCGAGAGGAGACGCGATGGACGGCGACGATGAAGCGAATGACCACCATCCCCGAGGCACTGGCCGCCCCTGAGCGCGCCCCGATGCAGAGCCGCGCGCCATGACCATCACCCCGCCTCGCGCCCCGCAGCGCACCGTACAGCCCGGCAGGCCGCCCACCGTCAAGCGTGGAGCATTCGCCAGCGCCGCGGTCCTCGTGATCGCTGTCGGCTCCTACATCGCGCCGTGGGAGGGCAAGCGCAACACCAGCTACAACGACATCGTCGGCATCGGCACTGTCTGCTATGGCGACACGCGGCCCGAGGTCGTGGCCCGCGGCTGGACGATCCCCTACACCGACGCCGAGTGCATGGCGATGCTCAACGACGAGGTCAGGCACTTCGCCGCCGGGCTCGAGCGCTGCATCTCGCCGAACGTCACGATGACGCCGAAGCAGCAGGCCGCACTGCTGAGCTGGTCGTACAACGTCGGCACCAAGGCCGCGTGCGACTCGACGCTGGTCCGCAAGCTCAACGCCGGAGAGCCCGCGTCGTCGTGGTGCCCGCAGCTCCTGCGCTGGAACCGCGCCGGCGGCAAGCCCGTGCAGGGCCTCACCAACCGCCGCGAGGCGGAATACGCCGCCTGCATGGAAGGCGCCAACTGATGGGCCTGCTGGAAGTCACCGACGTCCCGGGAAAGGACAGCATCGTCGCCCGCCTCCGCGCTCTGGCCGACGACATCGAGGCCACCGGCGGCAGCGACAGCGCCGTCTGCGTCATCGGCCCCGGGGCGCTCAGCGATATGCCGACCGTCTTCGTTATGGGACAGGACGCCCTCGCCGCCCTGATGATGGCGAGCGCAACCCTCGAGACGTTCATCGACTCGATCCCGTCCAACGCAACGAGGCTCTGACCATGGACCCCCTGACCGCTGCCATCCGCGCTAACCCCTTCATGACCGGGCACATCCCGCCCGAGGTCTACTCGCCGCCCATGATCGGCGAGCTGCGCAGCTACCTGCCGCCCGAGTCGCGCGTCACCGCGCTGGCGATCTTCCTGTACGCCGCCGGCGTCACGCCGTGGTCGTGGGCCCGCGAGCCCGACTTCCTCGTCGACGCCGACCCGGAGCGCGTGGTGGCCATGCACATCGAGGCCGGCATTGCGCAGCTCGAGGCCCACATGCGCGCCAGCATCGGGCTCATGGACGCGGTGATGGAGGCCGAGCTGCTCGCCCGCGAGAGCGGCAAGCGCCTCTACGACCCGACCACGATGACGCCCCTCTTCCCCGACGAACAGGACACGCTGCAATGATCGGCCGAATCACCGCCCCCGCCATCCCGTACCTGCTCGGTGCCATCGTCGCCCTGCTGATCGCGCTCGGCGTCAGCCTCCGCTACAACGCCGTGCAGTGGGCCGATGCCCGCGCCGTCGACAAGGCGCACACCGAGGCGCTCAAGCTCGCGTTGGCCGAGGGCCGGGCGCAGGTGCTGATCCGCAACGTCGAGGCCGCGGACGCCATGGCAGCTGCCGCCGAGCAGCGCCGGCTCGACTTCATCGCCGAGCAGGAGGCATCACTTGCTGCGGAGAAGCGCCGCGAGGATCAATACTGGCGCAGCATGCGCGACCTGACGATTGCATGCGGCCCCGGCGAGGCTTTCGTCGATTCGTTCAACGAGGCGATGCAGCCGTGAGAGACGCCGCGCACACCATCGTCTGCCTCGTGAGCAACGTCGCCGTCGCGGCCTTGGCCTCGCTGCTGGTGCTGTGCGCGGTGTGGACTCTGGCCGAGGCCCTGTACTTCCTGACCCAGTGGTGACCACGAATGAAAGAGTTCTTGCTGACTCATAAGGGCTGGCACCTGTTCTGCCCCGTGTACGTCGGGTTCGATGACGACAGCCTGTACATGGAGCCGCGCCACTGGTCGCTCGAGCCTGTGTTCTGGCTGGCGCTGAAGCTCGGCGACCTCTTCACGTTCCTCGCTCAGCAGTCGGACCCGTACTTCCCCGCGGGCTACGTCGTCAAGCTGACCGGGAAGATCAGCCCGAAGTCATACGTCTAGGAACTGACATGCGCGCAATCCTCGCCATCGCCGCGGCCCTGCTGCTCGCGGCCTGCGGCAAAACCATCCCCGTCGTCGACACCGCGCCGCCGCCGCCCGTGCCCATCGAGTGCGCCGACTTCGCCAAGGTTCGCTGCCAGACGCAGCCGCCGCTGTGGCAGCCGCCCGACGTCAACAGCCCGGATGCGTGGAAGCTCCTGTTCCCGCAGGTCGCCGCACCGCTGGCGCGCGAGATCCGCGACTGCGATGCCAAGGTCGCCGAGCTGCACGCCTGCCTCGACGAGGCGCAGCGGAAGAAGCTGATCCGCTGGCGATGAGCGGGCTCGTTCCATTCCCGGGCGACGAGCCGCTCACTGGCGAGTTCCTCGGCAAGGCCGGCGGCGGAACGCACGAGGACGCGCATGCGCCGGAAGATGCGATCCGGCCGATGCACGACCCGAAGTGGAAGGCCGAGCAGCTCACGCCTGACTGGGTCATCGAGCGCCTCATGCGCGAGGCCACCGACCACGGCAAGCGCACCCGGCAATCGAGCCGCGTGGCCGCACTCAAGACGCTCGCCGAGGTGCAGGGAATGATGGACAAGCGGGAGCCGGGCGAGGAGAAGTCGCTCGTCCAGCGCGCGCTCGAGGAGCTGCCGCCAGAGGAGCGCCGCGAGCTTATCCGCCGCAAGCTGCGCGAAGCGGGGCTGCTCGATGGCTGACGTCACGTACACGCCTGACCGGCTCCGGGCCATGGCCGCTCGCGTCTACCGCGTCGGCGCATCGTTCCCCGACCTTCGCGAGATTGGCGACTACCTCGCCTCCGCGGCGCTGGCCGCCGATCAGCAGGGCGACATCCTGCAGCAGCACGCCGCAGCAAAGGCCGAGCTGGCCCGCCTCCATCAGGCCGTGGCCGAGGCCGACGCCGCGCGCATCGAGCGCGACAACGCCAAGGCCGAGCTGACCTCCCTGCAGGCCAAGCACGTCACGCTGCAGCGGATGACCGTCGCCGTGGCCAAGGACCGCGACGCACTGCGCGCCGAGCTGGATGGCCAGCGGCTCTGGTACAGGCTGGCACTCGAGTGGATCGAGGAGCTTCGCCCGCTGGTCCCGGCCGACAAGCAGACCCTGATCGACCCCATGCGTGCGGCCGCAGTGGCCAGCGACCACAGGCGCCTAATCCGCGGGCTGGTCATCATGTTGCGCCGCCTGCGCGACTGGGCCAGCCTCCACGCCCAGACCGCCAACGACCCCCACGCGCGGGCCGATGTCGGCGACGCCGACGCACTGCTGGAGTCCGACGAGTGTCGACCGTTCTCACCGAAGACCAGATCCTAGACCTGCTCCGGGCCCGCTTCCCGGGCGAAGAGTCGCGCATCCTCGCCAAGATCGGCGCGCAGGCCCTGCTGCTCCGCATGCAGCTTGCGGACAACGGCGGCGACATGATCGGCGTCACTCCGCCCGCTGGATACATTAGCGAGACGCTGAACCTCATTCTGTCCGAGATGGCTCTGCAGATCGCAGCCTCCGGCGGCGGCGGTACGACCGACCACGGCCTCCTCACCGGGCTTGGCGACGACGACCATCCGCAGTATTTCAATCAAGCCCGCGGCGATGCCCGATACCCGCTGATCGGGCACACCCACACCATCGCCAACGTCACCGGGCTGCAGGCCGCGCTCGATGCAAAGATCGATGATTCGCAGGTCAGCGCGTTTGCCTTGACCCTGCTCGACGATGCGGATGCTGGAGCTGCCCGCACCACGCTTGGGCTCGGAACAGCAGCGACGCAACCGTCATCGGCGTTCGAGCCTTCGGGCGCTGTTTCCGCGCACACCTCGGCTCCTGATCCGCACCCCCAGTACCTCACCGCCGCGGAAGCGAATGCTCTGTATGCGCTGATCTCGCACACGCATGTCGCCTCGCAAATCAGCGACAGCACTGCGGCAGGGCGCTCACTGCTGACCGCGGTCGACGCTGCGGCGCAAAGGTCCGCGCTCGGTCTTGGCTCTTCGGCCACGACAAGCTCTGGCGCCTACGTCGCCAACGCCAGCGCCGGAACCAACGCGATCTCGATGTCGTGGCTTGGCTCGGGGAACATCCGGGCGACCATCGACTCCACCAACTTCACCTTGTGGAGCAGCGGCAACTCGGCGCAGGTCTTGTCCGGAACGGTCACTGGCCAGATCGCCCGCTGGAACCAGACCAACGGCCGCTACGAGTCGTTCGACCTGCTAGGCACTGCCAATACATGGGGCGCGCAACAGACGTTCTCGACCACTCCGCTGATTCGCTCCGGCACCGTTGATACGCAAGTTATTAGCCTGAGCTTCGGCTGGGCTGGCGGCAATCAGAGATGGGCGCAAGTTCTCGAAGCGGACGGCGACTTTTCACTGTGGAGCTACGACTCGGCAGGAGGCAACGCAAGCCAGCGCCTCCGGCTCGATAACGCGGTGGGCGGCGCGTCCCTGTTTGTTGGTGCCAGCACGCTGACCTATGGCGGAAACAGCGTGTGGCACACCGGAACCCTTGGCTCTATCGTCAACGGTGGCAACAACAATTCATACACAGAGACAAGCGCCCCACTGCTGCGCAACTGGAACGGCACCAACGCGCCGGGCGGATTCTACGAAGTGGTGCATTTCCCGGGTGCCGCGACTGCGCACGCACTGCAGATCGCCTACCTTGGCGGTGATGCACAGAACTACTTCATTCGTCACTACAACGATCAGAACGGATGGGCCGGCACAAGCGCAACGTGGCGTCAGATCTGGCACTCGGGGAATAGCGCCCAAGTTCAGGTTGGAACTTCCGAAGGCCAGCGCCTTGTTTGGAATCAGGGGGCCGGCAGGTACGACGCCGCGTTCGCTGCGCTCAGCACGACCGACTGGAACAACACCATCGCATCCGGCGTCTGGATGGGATTCAGCGCGGCAAACGCGCCGATTGGCGGGTGGTTGATCGGCGTCGTCACGGCGCACAACGACCTCTGGGTGACGCAGGAAGTTTACGACTTCACCAACAGCAATCCGGGCGAGCGCGTCGTTTGGCGTCGGCAATCGACGGATGGTGGCGGACGAGTCTGGAGTGCATGGACGCGTCGATCACAGCTTTTCGGCGACTCGTCGTTCGATCCTACGACCTCTGCCGTTGTAAATTCGGCAGTCACCTCGACAGGCTCGTTCGGCGGCGGATACATCCAGCGCGACGGATCTGTGTACACGGGAGTCTGGACCGTAAGCGACGGCACCATCCGCTGGGGCATCGGCGGCAGTGGCGGCCTCACGCAGTACGGCATGCTCACGACCACCGGTTGGGAGGATGCGCGCGGCAACGTGCGACACACCCCGGTCAACATCCAGAATGGCAACTACACCTTCACGACCAACGACTTCGGTCGCAAGGTCATGAAGACCTCGACGTCGGCCGTCAACTACACGATCCCGGGCAGCTTTGCCGTCGGCGCAACAATCGTCATTCGCAACAGGTCGTCGACCGGGAACATCTCTGTCATTCGCGGATCTGGCGTCACGCTGCTAAGGGCCGGCGTTGCGACCAATGCCGATGCCACAATTGCGCCTTGGGGTGAGGCAGTGCTCCACTGCGAGAACGTGGACGAGTGGGTGATCAGCGGCACTGGCGTCTCCTGATGAGCGCGCGCAACTTCTTTGGCAGGTCGCCGCCTCTTTCGGTTTCCGCCGGGAACATCGTCGCGTCTGGCGTCAACAGCCCGGCAGGAAACCAATCAAGCACGGTCGATGGAAGCTCAACAGCGGCTCCTTTTGGCGGCGTTTCCCCGTACACGTACTCGTGGTCGATTGTTACTCAGTCGGGAGCGACGATCACACTTTCTGGCGCAACAACGGCGACCGTCACCGCATCTAGGACTGGAACGCCGGGAGTCTCAACAGCAACGCTGAGAGTCACGGTTACCGATGCCATTGGAGCAACGGCGACCTTCGACATCTCGGTAACCATCACGCTCGAATCCGGGCTTTGATCAACAGCGAGGAACCCATGAGCACGCAGCTCTATCGAATCCAGCCAGTGATCGCCGGGCTGGCAAAGGAGTGCCTTGCCGAGAGGCTGCACATCTACACCAATTGGCCAGCAATCATTGATGGCCAGCTGATCGGAGAGGCGCACTTCGACAATGCGTGGTATCTCATCGACACGACATCGCAGCGCGTTGTCGCGAAGGACAGCCAGCCTGCTCCGCCGCTCAGCATCAGCCTCGCCGATGCGGTCGCGCACAAGCTGACGCTACCCGGTCCGATCACCGAGATCACCGGCGAGCACGTCATGGCGTTCATCAAGAGCCTGCACGCGCAGCGAATCGAGATGCTGCTCTCTCCGGATTCCAGCCCGCAGCCGACCGAGGCGCAGCCGTGAAGGACAAGCTCGAGGAGTATGGGCTCGAGGGCTGGGACCGCCGCCCGCGCCTTCGCATCGTCGGCGACGCGATCAGCCAGCTCGGCAACTCGATCCTGCCCGGCGGGTCCGCAGACGAGAGCCTGAGCGGCCGAAGCTACCGCGTGTGCATCCTGCAGCAGGGCGGCGCGCTCTGGTTCTGGCGCGCAGTGCGCTGGATCGCCGAGGCGCTGTTCTGGATCTGGGACCGCGGCAGCCACACCCAGCTCGCGTTCTGGGAGGACGTCTACCGCTGCAGGGCGCGCGCCCGGGCGCTCGACTACATCGCCCCGGCCATCGAATTGCAAACGTGGGGAGCCGGTGACAGCCTCCCCGCCGAACAGAATCCCAACGAGGAAGCCTGACCCATGGCCACCATCACCTTGCTCAACCCGCAGACCGGCGCCAGCGCCGGTGAGCCGAGCCTGATCCTGCCGACCGACAGCTACGACAGCGTGCTCGTGTTCGCGACCGGTCTGGCAGCTGCCGAGACGGTTGGCATCTTCGTCCTCGGCGGCAACGCCGAAGTGCCGTACTCCGTCGCCGGCGCCGCCGTGACCCTGACCGCCACGCAGCCCATGCAGTCGCTGCCGGTCGGCCCCATGTACCGCCTCGCCAAAGCGGCCACCGCCAGCCCGTCTGGTGTCTTCGCCGCGGTCGACGCCTCCTGATCCTCGGCCTGCCCTTGGGTTTCCGGCCCCGGGGCAAGGCCGCTTCTCTCTTGCCGGAGGAGAACTGCAATGCTCACCGAAGCCAACGTCCGCGCCCGCCTCTCCAAGCACTTCCCGGGCGAGCAGGAACGCCAGATCAGCCTCATCACCGACTCGATCCGCAACGACCTCAACGCCATCGAGACGGCCCTCAACACCCTCGCGACCAAGCTCAATGCTGATGGCGGCGTCACCGACACCAACTACGTCGGCGTCACGCTGGTCAAGCCGGGCATCTAAGCAATGCCTCTGCCGCCCGGACTCGCGCTCAACCCCCTCACCGGGCAGATCTCTGGCGTCCCCACGGCGCCCGGGACGTACAGCTTCACCCTGCGAGTGCGCGACTCGCAGGGATCTTTGCGAGACGTGCCTGCGTCGATCACCGTTGCCGCGTACACGCCGCCGAGCCTGAGCGGCACACTGGCCGGGTTCGCCAATCGCACCGTCGCATACAGCAGTGGACTCACTCGAGCAAATGGCACAGCGCCATTCGTTTGGTCCATTCCGTCGGGGACGCTGCCGACGGGGCTCTCGATCAACACGAGCACCGGCGTGATCTCCGGAACGCCGGCGGACACGAGCTACACCGACCGCACCATCACCGTGCGCGTCGTCGATGCCAACGGCTCGGCGGCACAGAGCACGCACACGATCCGCTACGCCGATGTTCTCGCGCTTTCTGGCGCGCTTATCGCTGGCGTGCAGGGCAGCTCCTACAGCGACGGCTTCGAGCGTAGCGGCGGCCATTCGCCATTCACGTTCGACATCACGTCGGGCTCCCTGCCGGCAGGCCTGAGCCTGAACTCGAGCACGGGCGTCATCTCAGGCACGCCGACCGGTGTCAGCTCTACGGCACTGACGATCCGCGTCACTGACGCAAGCGGCGCTCAGGCGACGCGATCCGACACGCTGACGATCAGCAGCAGCTACGTGCCCGTCGACATCGCAGGATCTATCACGTCGAACACTCAGGACGTCGAGACGCTTTCGTCGTTCTCCATCACGCCGTCCTACGCTGGCGTCACCGTGAGCGGTGGAAGCGGCACAATCACCTACTCGTGGGCTCGAATCTCCGGCAGCACGGCCATCAGCGCCGGTGCGCCGACGTCCCTCGCGACAAGTTTTGTCGGCACGGTTTCCCCGGGATCGAGTGTATCCGCGGTGTTCCGAGTCACCGCAACGGATGGCACGAGCAGCGACACGCTCGACGTCACGGTCACCGTCAACAACGTCTACGTCACACTCACCGCGAACGCTGGCCCGTTCGCTCGAGCGACGCGCACCGTTCCCTACGGGGTCACTGTCGGCCGAAGCGGCGGCAAGAGCCCGTTCAACTTCAGCATCATCTCTGGGACGCTGCCTTCCGGGCTGACGATCAATTCGTCGACGGGGCAGATCACCGGCACGCCGACCGACACCTCGTACACGACTCGCGCCCTCACCTTCCGGGTCACCGACGCACTTGGGGCGACGGCGGACGCAAGCGCGAACATCATCTACCGCAACTTCCCGGCGTTCACCTTCGCCTTCCCGCCTGCAATGCGTACTCGTGCCTACGACACGACGCAGCTTGCGCCGTCGACTTATCACACCCCGGGCGCGTTCTCACTGATCGGCGGCACGCCGCCGTCAGGGATCGCGTTCACTGGCGGCGTGAGCTTCAGCCTGAGCGGAACCCCGACGGACACCGACTACACCGACCGAACGCTGACCATCCGCTACGTCGATGCCGCAGGAAACTTGGTGGACACCGAGGGCACGATTGCCTACCGAAACAACCTCTCAATCACTGGGACACTGCCGGGCGGAACTCAGGGCGCGTCGTACAGCAGCTCCGCACTCTCCGCCTCGGGCGGATACGGCGGCAACGTCTGGAGCTTGGCCAGCGGCGCATTGCCGTCTGGGCTGACGCTAAACAGCAGCACCGGCGCCGTCACCGGCACGCCGACTGCAAGTGGAACGTCGAGCTTTACCGTTCGCGTCACCGACGCTCAGGGCTTCACCGCGGAAAGCGCACAGACCATCGTTGTCACCGCGGCACTGTCGGTGTCGTTGAACAGCTCCTCGGCAAGCGGCGAGCTATTTGATCCGGGCGGCCCTTCGACGGCGCTCGTCTCGACATTCCCAAGCACGGTCGCAACCGCAAGCGGCGGCACTGGGCCGTACACGTACTCGTGGGCGAGGATCAGCGGAAGCGCCCTCATCTCTGCGGCCAGCCCCTCCTCGGCCACCACCGCGTTCAGCGGGACCGTTGGCCCCGGAACAACGGCCGCCGTTTTCCGGGTGACGGTGACCGACGCGGCCATGAGCACGGCGACCGCCGACGTCAGCGCAAGCCTGAACTACGAGAACGGGCTCTGACATGGAGCGGCTACGCCAGCTGCTGGACGCGCGGCGCTGGACTCGCGATCAGGCCGAGGGGCTGCTCCAGCTCATGCGCGAGCGGCCGACGGTCATCGCGTGGAGCACGGTGCCGACGACGTGGGTCAACCAGCCGGCCGCGGCCACGCCCCTGTTCGGATCCGCCGCCGGCGCCCGGGCGACGCTGATCGACCTCTCGTCCTACAGCGAGGCCCGGATCACGGCCGCCGTGACCAACGCCGGGGCCGCGGGCTCGACGCTCCGCCTGTACGGGGCTCTGGCCACCCCGCTGACGGGCGGGGCGTACAGCGCGATTGGTGCGGTTTCCATGCCCATGGCCGCCACGGGTGTAAACGATAGCGGCTGGCTATCGATTCCGGCAGCATCCCGGGTCGCAACCTATTGCGACATTCTGGGCGTCGGCGGCGATGGCGTGGCCGACCCCGTACTGGGGATCGTGCAACTGTGGCTTCGGTAACCGACATCATCGACTGGGATCTCGAGACACTCCTCGAGGCCGAGCTGCTCCACCGGAAGTACAACCGCATCGAGCGGATGTACCAGCCCGGGCCGTTCGGGATCGACAAGTACCCGAAGCACCTCGAGATGTTCGCGGCTGGCAAGCGGTTCCGCCACCGCTGCTTCATGGGCGGCAACGGCACCGGCAAGACCTACGGCATGGGCGGGTTCGAGGTCGCCTGCCATCTGACCGGGGTCTACCCGCCATGGTGGACCGAGGAGAACGGGTTCCTCCGCTACGACCGCGCGATCCCGATCCGCGCCTGTGGCGACACGCGAGAGACGGTGCGCGACATCATCCAGAACGTCCTGCTCGGCAACTTCGCGAAGGAGGGCAAGGAGGCGTTCGGCTCAGGCCTGATCCCGCGCCACCTGCTCGGCGTGCCGAAGATCGTCCAGAACACGAACGGCTCGGTCGACTTCTGCCCCGTGCGCCACGTCAGCGGCGACTGGTCGATGCTCGAGCTGCGCGCCTACGAGCAGGGGCGCAAGGCATTCCAAGGCACGAACTTCCCCTTCATCTGGGAGGACGAGGAGCCGCCGGGCCCGATCCATCAGGAGAACGTGCAGCGCGGCCGAGGCGTCGACGGCCGCATGCTGCTGACCTACACGCCGTTGTCCGGCTACACCGAGGTCGTCAACAACTTCCTCGGGTGGGAGGAGGCCAACCGCAAGGGCGCGAGCCGCTTCACCGTCTCCTGCGACTGGGACGACGTGCCGCATTTGGACGAGGAGTGGAAGCGCAATACCCTCGCCGAAACCCCCGCCTACATGCGCAAGGCGCGTAAGAGCGGCATCCCCACCTCCGGCGTTGGCATGGTGTACCCCGTGGAAGAAGAGTTCATCGTCGTCCGCCCGTTCGAGATCCCGGCGCACTTCCGTCGCATCGGCGGGTTCGACCACGGCTTCTACAACACCGCCGCGGTTTGGATCGCCCACGACGCCGACGAGGACATCGCCTACGTCTATGCCGAGTACAAGCGCGGCGAGGTGCCCATCGAGTCGCATGCGAACGCGCTCAAGGCGCGGGGTGGCTGGATTCCGTTCGTTGGCGACAGCAGCCAGATCGAAAGCGACGGCAAGCAGATCATCACCAAGTACCGCGGCCATGGCGTCGACATGCACCTGCCGAACAAGGGGAAGGGCTCAGTCGACATTGGCGTGCAAGAGGTCTACTCGCGACTGGACTCGGGGCGCCTGAAGATCTTCAGCACCTGCACCAAGTGGCTCGATGAGTACCGCCGCTACCGCTACAACGACAAAGGCAAGATCGTGAAAGAGAACGATCACCTTCTCGACGCAACGCGCTACCCCATCGTCGACATCAAGCGCGCAAAGATGAAGCCGTCCGGCCGAAACAACGACATCGTCTCGAACATCACCTTCTGAGGATCTGCCATGCAGTCGAACAACATCACCCAGCTCGATCAGGCCATGGAAGACGAGATCGTCGACGAGGCCACTGGCGCCGCGGCCGAAGGAGAGATGGACGGCGAAGCACAGGAGCTTGACCAAGCAGCCGTCCGCGCCGCGCGCCGCTCGGCGATGGACGGCATCGGCATCCTGATGACGCAGCGCCTACAGGAGGCGATTACGTTCCGCGGCCCATTCGAGATGGAGTGGGTGGCCGACATGCGCCAGTACGAGAACGGCGACCCCGACGCCAACGAGCAGTCGGAGACGAAGCAGTATTCGTCGACCGGCGAGGAGTACAAGTCGGCCTCGGACAACATCACGCGCCCGGCCGTGCTCACCTACGCCTCGCGCCTCGGCGACATGCTGTTCCCGACCAACGACCGCAACTGGGACATCGACTCAACGCCAGAGCCCGAGCTTCCGGATGATGTTCTCGCCGAGCTTGATAGGCGCATGGCCGAGAACGGCCTGCCGCCAGACGAGCGCGACGCCCTGATCCGCGAGATCGCCAACAAGCGCATGGGCAAGATGCGCCGCCAGATGGACGACCAGCTCACCGAGTCGCACTACAACGCCCATGGTCGCAACGCGATCCTCGAGGCGTGCCAGCTCGGAACCGGCGTCATGCGCGGCCCGTTCGCGAAGACGTCGAAGCGGCGCCGCTACTCCGCGAAGTCCGGGTTCAAGTCCGAGATCGTCGAGGACAAGACCTCGCCGCGCGTCGAGAAGCGCGATCTGTGGAACATCTTCCCGCTACCGTGCCGCCGCATCGAAGACTGCCCGGGCGTGTTCGAGCTGCACGAGATGACGGGCAAGAAGCTCGCCGACCTCCGCAACCAGCCCGGCTTCAGCGCCGAGCAGGTGGGGCGCGCCCTCAAGCAGCCGCCCTCGTGGACGACGTTCGGCACCTCGGTCGTCGGCATGCGTCGATTCCTCGACAAGAACACCGGCATTCGGCAGGACGAGGTCTACCCGGTCGTGAGCTACGACGGCGAGATGCCGGCCGACGCCCTGCTCGTGTTCGTCGAGCAGCTCCTGTTCGAGAACAAGATCGGCGAGGACCAGAAGGTCGAGATCCTCAACGCAGTGAAGGAATCGAACGCGGTCCACGTCAACTGCTCGGTGTGGATGTGCAACAACATCGTGCTCAAGGTGGCGATCAGTCCCATCGACCACTGCTCGCAGATGTACAAGTTCTTCACCATCGAAGAGCGCAGCGATGGCCCGTTCGGCCGCAGCATCACGAGCCTGCTGCGCGATCCGCAGCGCAACGTCCGCATGCTGTGGTCGACGATCCTGCTCAACGCGATGATGTCGTCCGGCGTGCAGATCGCGGTGCGCAAGGGCGCCCTCGTGCCCTTCGGGCCCAATGGCCAGTCCAACGACTTCCGCTTCACCCGCCCGCGCGTGTGGGCGTTCAACGACGACATCGAGGACGTCAACAAGGCGTTCCAGACGTTCGTCGTCCCGAACAACCTCGCCGCCCTGTTGCCCGTCTACGAGCGCGCGAAGAAGAACGCCGAGGAGCAGGTCATGCTCCCGCTGATCGCGCAGGGCGAGCCGACGCAGGCGGTTCCGACCAGCTCCGGCCTCGCGATGCTGATGAACGCCGCGAACATCGTGCAGCGCCGTGTGGCCATGCGGTGGGACGACAACGTCACCACGCCGATGATCAGCGACTTCTACGAGTGGAACATGACCTACGGCCCCGACGAGGCGAAGGGCGACTACAAGGTCAACGCCCGCGCGTCGTCGCACCTGCTGGTCAAGGACATCCAAGCGCAGCACCTGCTCAACGCGCTCAGCCTGTTCCAGTCGAACCCGATGTTCGCCGGCCGCCTCAAGGAGCAGGCGTGGGCCGAGGGGATCATGCGCGTCATGGATCTCGACTCGACCACCTACCTCCTGTCCGAGGAGGAGTACGAGGCGAAGCAGGCCGAGGCCGCGAAGAATCCGCAGCCCGATGCGGACACGATGCGCGCCGAGGCTGCGCTCAAGATGGCCGACGCCCGCACCATGGAGGCAGAGACGAACTCTGCGTTCAAGCAGGGCCAGCTCGCTCTGCAGGACGCCGAGAGCCAGCGCCGCTTCGAGGCCGGCATCGCCGACCGCGAGAGCCGCGAGCGTCAGGCTGCCATGACGCTGCAGGGCGTGCTCGCCCAGTTCGATGGCGAGGCGCAGCTCCGCATCCGCGAGATGGCCGCCGACATGGAGAAGAACATCCAGAGCGAGTCCGAGGAGACTCGCCGCGAGGGCATGCGTATCGCAGCCAAGGCGCAGGACAAGGCCATCGACATCGAGCGTGACAAGTTCGAAGCGAAGGTCGAGGCCAACACCAGCCCGGGCCCGCGCCTCGCATGAGCACGCTTCGCCACAAGATCCGCCGAGGAACCCCCGAGCACGATGCACTCGTGTCGTACATCGAGGGCCGGCTTCACTCGCACCGCACTCAGCTCGAGAGCGACGCGCATCCCGTGGAGAAAGTCCCCGGCATCCGCGCTCGCATCGCCGAGCTGAAGACGCTGCTTCAAACCATCAACGAGGACACCCCCGATGAACATTGATCCCGATAGCCCGCAGTTCGCCAACGACGACGAGGCCTTCCTCGCCGCCCTTGCCGACAGCAACGACATGCCCGAGGACCAGCCGCAGGAGGGCCAGCCGCCCGGCGACGACCCGGCTCAGGACGATCAGGGCCCTGTCGACGAAGGGGGTGTTGACACCGCCGCGGACCCGCAACAGCCTGACCCCGACGACGAGATCGTCGCGTCGCTTCCCGAGGCAGTCCGCGCATACGTGGAGGGGCTTCGGAACCGGGCCAGCGAGATCGAGTCGAAGAACCAGTCTCTGTCGTCGGAACTTGCGAAGACCCGCAACGACTACGCCAGCATGGCTGGGAAGCTGCCCCACCTGCAGCGCAAGCTCGCCGAGTACGAGACGCGCGAGAAGCAGGCACCGCCCCAGACTCCGCAGCCGGCAGCGCTACCGCCGGCCACCGAGGGACAGGGAGCCCCCGAGGAAACCCTCGAGGCCTACCTGCAGTCCGCCGAGTGGAAGGAGTACGCAGCGACGTTCCCGACGGACGCTGCCCTGTGGGAGCGTGGCCAGCGACTCGCGATCAAGGCCGCCGAGCGGATCGCGCAGCAGACGGCACAACGTGCGACCCAAGAGTTCGCGGGCCGTATCGAGAAGTTCGAACCCGTCATCCACGACCTCACCCAGCAGCGCGCGAAAGCGGCGATGGCTGAAGCGATCAACGATCTGGCGAGCGAGCATCCCGATTGGCAGCAGATCGACAGCGATCCGCGGTTCGAGAATTGGTTCGATACGCAGTGGCTCCCGTCCCAGCTCGACGTCGTGCAATCGGCGTTCGCTGACAAGGCCTATGCAAATCGCAAGCTCTCCGATCCGTCGTTCGTGAAGAAGATCCTCCACGAGTTCAAGGACGCGCACGGGATCACGCGCAGCAAGCCCGCTGCGGAAGCGCCGGCAACCACGCCCAGCGCCCGCCTCGCGCTCGCAGCCGCTCCGAGCATCCGGTCTGCACCGCCCGTTCGACGCTCCGTCGAGGCGATGACCCCGGATCAGGCTTTCCAAGCCGGCCTCAACTCCGACGACTGACCAACAACCTGACAGGCAACCACCATGGCCATCCAGAGCTACGTCCCCAGCAGCCCGGTTTCGGGCAACCCGACCAACGTCTACAACCTCGGCAAGATCCTGAAGTCCATCGATGTGGTCGAAGTCCTCGACCGCCTCGTGAAGACGATCCCGGTGCCGATGAACAAGAACGAGACGGTGAACATGCAGCGTTCGGTGACCCCGGAGCCGCGCCTCACCGAAGTCGCCGAAGGCATCAACCCTGCGGCCCGCGCCCTGACCTACGAGAACGTGACCGCCACGTTCGAAGAGTTCGCCGAGACGTTCGCCGTCACCAGCCGTCAGGCTGAGCTGGGCGAGTCGAACGTGCTCATGGACTCGAAGGAGCGCATCGTCGACCTGATGAAGCGCACCCGCGAGAAGAATGCGTGGTTCGAGTTCCGCAACGGCACGCAGCGCATCTTCAACGCCGCGGCCCACACCGCGCGCAACCAAGTCAACGGCCCGATCACCCTCGGCCGCCTGCGCGTCGGCGTCCGCACCCTGAACAACAACCGCGCCGCGTACATCACCTCGATGTCGAAGGGCTCGGTCAACCAAGGTACGGTCCCGGTCGAGGCCGCGTTCCTCTGCCTGACCCACACCGACGCCCGTCCGGACATCCGCAACCTCCCGGGCTTCGTGGCCAAGCCGGCCATGGGTGGCGCCAACGTCAGCCTCCCGCAGGTGTTCGGGCAGGTCGACGACGTGGTGTTCATCACCTCGCCCGAGTTCGAGCCGTTCTTCGGCGAGGGCGCGGCGGTGGGCGCGACCAACATGCGCTCGGCCGGCGGCGTCAACGTCGACGTCTACTCGTACCTGCTGTTCGGTGCCGAGGCTCTGGGCAAGTGCAACCTGCGCGGCGCCTCCTCGTCGGGCCTCGGTGCGGTCGAGATGAACGTGCTCGACAAGGCCGACAAGTCCGACCCGACGAACCAGCGTCGTCTGGTGTCGTGCCGCTGGTGGGACTGCCCGGTCATCCTCCAGCAGCTCCACGTCGTCCGCATCGAAACGGGCGTGACCGACAACATCGCCTGATGAAACGGGGGCCGGGTGACCGACCCCTTCATCCACCAAGACAGAGAGCACGACCATGCCCGCCATCTTCTCGAACCTGTACCAGCTCCCGCCGAATGCCAACGCCGGTGCGGCCCGCATCTACTCGGGCCCGAACGCCGAGCGCCGCGGCCAGACGGTGATCCGCTTCGCCCAGTACACTGGTGCGATCACCTTCAACGCCTCGGCCACCCTGAACGACATCCTGCGAATCGCCGGTGGCTTCCTCGCCGGTGAGCGCCTGCTGCGCTTCGCGGCGACCCGCTCGGCCGACCCGGACTCGGCGAACGACTTCACCTTCAACCTCGGCTGGACCTCGGCCCCGACCGCGTTCGCCTCGGCGAGCACGGGCCTGCAGGCCGGCACCGCGTTCACGCTGGCAGCTGATGCCGTCGCCACCGCCGCCGCTGCGGCCGAGGGCGACGACCTGCTGCTGACGCCGACCGCCGGCGCCGCGGAAGTCGCGACCGTGACCCACACCTTCGTGGTCGAGTCGTACATTCCGTAACCTGCTGACGGCCCTCGTGGCCGGGCGATAGACTCGGGCGCGGCCCCGCAAGGGGCCGCTCCCGCATTCGCACCCGGAGATCCCGATGTCCACCAGCACCATCGAACCACTCATTCGCGAAGCCAAGGCTCGGCGCTTCGAGACGTCAACGACCGAGGATCTCCTCGAGTTCTGCGGCTACCTCAAGATCCAGACCGGCGACAGCGACACGCAGGAAAAGCTTCGCCAGCGCCTGCTGCAGCACCTCGGCATGACGGACCCGTCCGGCGCGCCGACCCGCAACCGCCCGGCAACTGCCGTGGCGAAGAGCAAGATCCGCCCGGACTACAACCTTTCGATCAACGGCAAGTGGGGCGGCCGCCGCCACCTGCTCAAGCTCTCGCCGCCGCCGGGCACGAAGCTCGGGCGAGCAGAGCCCATCGGCTGGAACGGCAAGGCCACCTTCTGGCTGCCGTATAACGAGGTCCACTCGGTCCCCGAGCCGATCTACCAGATCCTCCGCGACCGCCGCTCGCGCACTGTCCTGCAGGAGCGCATCAAGCAGCCGGACGGCACCGAGGAGATCACGACGAAGTGGGAGTTCAACTCGATCCCGGTCGAGTACCACGGCGTCGATCCGAAGACGAAGGATCTCGCCGGCTCGATCACCGAGTGGTATCAGGCGAACCCGCCTTCGTGGTTCAAGAAGCTCAACACGCGAGAGCTGCAGACCGTCTGCGGCCTGCTCGAGATCCCGATCAAGAACAAGAACGGCGCCATCGAAGTCAGCAAGACCGATGACGAAATGCGCGCCGACATCTTCGTGTTCCTGTTCGGCTACGCAGACGTCGAAGACGCAGAAAGCGCGAAGGCCTGACGATGAATTACCTCCAGCTCGTGCAGGCAATGCACCGAATCCTCCGCGCCGACAACAACAAGCTCGGCTCTGCGCCGGCCTCGGTTGTAAGTCAGGAGGGCTTGCTTGACGAGCTGGTGTTCTTCATCGCGCAAGCATGGCTCGACATCCAGAACGAATCTCCCGCGTGGCGATTCATGTGGAGGGAGGGCACGCTGACGCTGGCTGCTGGAACCGACACCGCAAATCCAACGGCGATCCCCGACTTCGACAGCATCGTGCTTTCGGAGTCGGACGGTCGCGGCCGATTCATCACCATGTACCGCGACAGCATCGCCGACGAGATCACGGTACGATTTGTTCCGCATCCATCGTGGTCGCAGTCGTACCTCGAGCGCGGCGAGCGCGGCCCGGGCCAGCCCGCCAACTTCACCGTGTTGCCGGACAACCGCCTGCGGTTCGACCTCAAGGCCGACCTCCCGTACACGCTGCGCTTCAACTATCGGCGAACCAATCAGTCGCTGATTGACAACAACGACGAGCCAATCGCCCCCGGCCGCCACCACATGGCCATCGTCTGGTGGGCCATCTGCCACTACTACTGCACCACGCGTGACGGCGCAGACCGCCTGCGGCAGACGTCGATGCTGCAGCTCCGCCGCGAGATGCAGAAGCTGCACAACGCGCAAGGCCCTGACGCAATCGTCCCAGAGGGAACGCCGTGAGCCGCAAGACCGCGGTAGGCCTGAGCGGAGGCCTCGACCTCACGACGCCGACCCCGCTCACGCGCCCGGGAACGCTGGCCGACTGCCTCAACTACGAGGTGGCCAGCCGCCGCGGCTACACGCGAATCGACGGATTCGAGCGATTCGACGGCCGCCCCGGCGTCGCCGAGTTCCGAATCCTGCAGCTCACCTGCACCGACCTGTCCGGCCTATTCGCCGTCCGCAACCGGGTCCAGTTTGCGATCAGCGCGCCCCAGCAGGCGCACGAGGGCATCACTGGGTACGTCACCGAGGTCGCTCCCGGGTCGGCCTCCACGCTCATCTCCGTCGCGTTCGCTGGCGGAATGGGTGACCCAATCCTGCCTGACACGCTCAACAACCTCGACACGCTGGCTACCGCATCCTGCACGTCGTTCACCTCGCTCGAGCGGCCGCTCGGCCAGCAGGTCGACTTCGACTACGCGCTGAAGCAGCTAGCCGTCGCACGCCGCGCGCAGATCGAGACGGTTCCGGGTCGGCCGGGTAGCGACATTCTCGGTGGCTTCCTTCTGCGCAATGAGGTGTACGCGATCCGCGACCTGCCGCGCGTGTACTTCGAGAACGGCTACTACACCGACGCCGACGAAGGCCTATTCATCACCATCGGCTCGAGTGAGCACCGCATCCTCGAGGTGCGCGTGCTCGGCGACCGCAGCGGGTACATCGCCTACGATCCTGTCCCCGGCAGCGGCACTGACGCCGTCGGCATCGGCGCGCCGACCCTCACCAGCCTCCCGGTCACTGGCTCGCTCGACTCGGCTTTCACGTCGATCAGCTACGCCGACGGGCTCAGCGTCAGCGGCGGCGTTGCCCCCTACTTCTGGTCCCTCGCGGAAAGCGACACAGGCGCCCCTGCGCCGCCCGAGCCCGGGGACCTTTCCGACGTCGTGCTGCAGGCCGAGGTCACGCCTGCCGCGCTCTGGCGAAGCACCAGTTCTGGCTGGGAGCGCGTCGATCTTGGTCGCGAGATGGCGTTCACCAACGGCACGTCAGGCCTGCAGTCGACGCCGCGGGCGCTAAACATCGATCCGGGCGACGTCAAGGTCACCGCGTGGACCTTTGCTGGCACGAGCGAAATCAATGCCACGTCTGCGCCAAACATCAATGCCGACGACGGCACGACCGCCAGCCTGAGCGGCGTCGACGGCCAGACCATTTGGTGCCGCAACTTCAACTTCAGCTCCGTGCCTGACGGCGCGGAGATCGTCGGCATCGAGGTCCGCATCGAACGCCAGAGCAACGTCGGCAACAAGGCCATCGACGAGACGGTCATCCTCACCGGAATCTCGGGCGGCGTCGACAACAAGGCTTCGACCGAGTGGGACACTGCGCTTACGCTGAAGACCTACGGAAGCGCGTCCGACCTGTGGGGCAGCGAGTCGATCACGGCGGCCGCGGTCAAAGATCCGTCGTTCGGCGCCCTGTTTGTCGTCCGTCGCTCGAACCCGGCAAACGCCATCGTCGCCACCGTCGACCACGTCTCTGTCCGCGTTCATTACGTCGAGCGCGCCGGCCGCCCGATCTACATCTGGAACGGCACGAGCGATGTCGTCGCGACGCTGATCAACGTGCAGATCCTCGAGGGCGACGCCGGACAGAGCAGCGCCTCCGGCTACCTCACCATCTCCGCGGCGGCCAACTCGGCCAAGCCGCGACTCGTCCGCGTGGGCGACCAGATCAGGTCGGCGCCGTCGGGGGGCGGCGTCCAGCTTGGTCTGGTCGCCTCACGCGACCGGCCGATCTTCCTGCCCGGGCAGTTCGAGGTCGACAACAACCGGTCGCAGTACCAGTGGCAGATCCACAACTTCTTCGGGCAGGACCGCTACGCCGCGGCCTATGGCGTGAGCGGCGCCGGCCCGGCCATGGCGTTCGATGGCGTGAACCTGATCAAGGTGCGGACGCCGCTGTCTCCGGGTCAGGACGTGCCGCGTCACATCGCCAAGCACGGCGACCTGCTCATGCTCGGGTTCTTCAGCGGCGCGGTCGTGCATAGCGCCGTCGGCGCGCCATACGAGATGCGCGGCGCATTCGGCGCTGGTGCGCTCGAGGTCGGCGACCGCCTCACCGCACTCACCGGAGGCGGCGGCGATGCGCTGATCATCGTGTGCGAGTCCAGCACCTACGTCTTGCGCGGCCTGTCGCCTTCGTCGTTCTCGCGCCAGACCGTGTCGTCTCGCCGCGGCGCCATCGAGTACACGCTGGCCGACCCCGGCAAGGCGATCATCGCCGACAGCTTCGGCCTCTTCGCCGCCGACACGCCAGAATCGTTCGAGCCCGCGTCGCGCCAGTACCAGTCGTCGCCTGTAGAGCCGTGGCTGCGCGAGCGCCTGCAGGCCACGATCAGCAACGAGCAGCGATTCATCCGCCCAGTCGCTGCGCTGGCCGTCCGCTCGAAGAACCAGTACCGCCTCTTCTTCCGCGATGGCGCCGTGCTCACGATGACCATGGGCATTGAGGGTATCGAGATCACGCGCCAGCGCCTCGGGGCCAGCGTCGGCCTCCCGATCCGCAGCGTGTGGTCAGGCATCGACGCCTCTGGGCGCGAGCGCCTCTTCTGCACCTTTGCCGGGCGCAAGGAGGGCTACGTCTTCGAGCTTGACGTCGGCCGCTCGTTCGATGGCGAGGCGATCCCCGCGAGGATCGTGATCAATCCGATGAACTTCGGCGCGCAGTCCCAGCTCAAAAAGATCGACCGCATGTTCGTCTCTGGATCCGGTGGGTACGCAAGCCTTGAGGCGCGCGCGGGGCTCGATGGCGAAGATCCCAGCGGGTATGCCGAGATGTTCACCCTCGGCCTGCCTGACCAGCCTGCAACGAGCCAGAACGGCAGCCGACGCTCGAGCAAGAACGGCAGCTTCCAGATGGGTCGGGAGTGCTACGACATCTCGGTCGAGATCTCGAGCTTGACCGACGAGGAGGCCCCCCACACCCTCGCCTACATCGAACCTTATGTGACCGCGCTCGGCGACAGCTGGGGCGATACCGGAGCCTGACGAGATGGCGATGTTGATGCAAAACAACCGGATCGATCTGCCGCAAGAGCAGCCGCTCGGCAGTGCGACTCCGTCCCCGATCCCGACGGTCACATCCATCCCGGGTGGCGGAATCCCGATGCCGAAGAACCCCGGCATCCCGGGGGGCGACGTTCCGATGCCGAAGCCGCAGCCGGGCGGTGAGACTCCCATGCCGAAGCAGCCCGGCGTCCCCGGTGGTGACATCCCGATGCCAAAGCCGCAGCCGGGCTTCGGCGAGACGCCGATGCCGAAGAACCCCGGCGTCCCCGGCGGCGATATTCCGATGCCGAAGCCGCAGCCCGGAGGCGATCCTCCGGCATACGCTGGCGGGAAAATCCAAATCGCCGACTGGCGCCAAGGCCTTGCCGAAACCGACAAGGCGGCCGTCACTCGCTCGGTTCAGGACACCGAGCTGACCAGCAAGCAGCTCGCTCGCCTGCTCGACGAGAACGGCCGATACATCGAGAGCGCAAGGCTTCGCGCTCGTGAGGGTGCGTCGAATAGCGGCATGCTGATGTCGACGATGGCTGCCGGCGCAGCCGAGCGTTCGGCCATCGATGCTGCGCTACCCATCGCGCAGAGCGATGCCAACACCTACTTCCAGACCTCGTCCGAAAACATGCGGGCGCAGAACGAGGACGTTCAGGCCGATCAGGGCGCTGGCCGCAACCTGTTTGGTCAGTCCATGGGCATCGACGCACAGGCTCAGGAGAGCGAGCTTGGTCGCCGCTTCACGTCTGGCGAGAACGCTGCAAACCGCACGTTCCAAGGTGAGCAGGCCGGAATGGATCGCGCGCTTACCATCGACCAGAACGAGCGCCAGCGTCAGGTCCAGCTCCTCATGCAGGAGCGCGGGATCAGCGCGGACATGGCTCGCCAGATTGTCGACCAGCAGTTCACCAGTGGCGAAAATCGGCTGACGCGCGAGCAGAACGCCACGCTCGAAGCAAACCGACTGTCGCAGGATCGGTTTGGAAGCTACGTCAACATGATGGCTGCGCGCGAGCAACAGCTTGCGCAGACGCTTGCGTCGATCTACAGCAACCCAAACCTCAAGCCCGCAGAGCAGGCGGCGGCGGCTGAAAACGCGCGGGCCATCTTCAATTCGCTAAACAGCGGAACGAATGCGGCCCTTTCAGCTGGCGTGCCGCGCATCTTTGCCGCGCCGTATGTCATGGACCAGAGCACGCCTCCATCGTCGCCGACCACTCCGTCGACGCCGGTGCAGCCGACAACCCCTGTCACCCAGCCGGCGCAAGGCACTCCGATTGCTGGAACCAACCTGATGATCACCGCTGACGGCCGAGTGGTGCAGCGCCCGTGAAGGTTTCTCGCGCCAGCTTGAACGACATGGCATCAATCCTCGAGTACAGCCGCCGCGCATTTGCGAAGTCTGTCACCTATCAGGCGACCGGCTACAACGAGGTGATCTGGCGAAACACGCTCAAGGCGGCGTTCGCAGATCCGACAATGGCTGTCTTCGTGTCGCGCGTTGAATCGCGAATCACCGGACTCCTTGTCGGAATGCGGATGCCCATGCCTTGGTCTGCTGGCTTCTGTGCGAGCGACCTCGTGTTCGTAGCTGATCGCGGAGGCCGCGCATTGCTTCGTGCTTTCGTCGATTGGAGTAGGCAGCACAAGGTTCGCCGGATCGACATGGGCGTGAGCGATGCCATCTCCAAAGACCCGGCGATGGATAGGCTTTTCAAGAGCGTCGGCTTCAGTAAGGCTGGCGGCGTCTACTTCCGAATCGAGGTGTGAAATGAGCGCAATCAAGAAGGCCGTCAAGAAGGTCGGCAGGTTCATCAAGAAGCACTGGAAGAAGATCGTTGTCGCAGCCGCGGTGGTGTTCACTGCTGGCGCGGCTCTCGGCGGCATGACTGCACTTAAGGGGGCGTTTGCCGCAAAGGGGGTGCTTGGCGGGATCGGCGCAACCATGAAGGCTGGCGTGGCCGGACTAGGATCGCTAGTAACTGGCGGCGGCATCGCTGGCGCGCAAGCTGCGGCGGGAGGTGCGCTCGGCGCTGGTGCTGCCGCTGGCGGGACTGCTGCTGGCGCCACCGCTGCTGGCGCGACGAAGGGCGTTGTTGCCGGCGCGACAAAGACGGCCGGTGCCGCAGGCAAGGCTGCTGCAACGGCAGGCAAGGCGGCCGCTACTGCTGGCAAGACGGCGGCCACTGCAGGCAAGGCCGTTGCCACCACCGGGAAGGCAGCAGCTGCCGCTGGAAAGGCGGCAGCTGTTACCGGCAAGGCAACGACGGCTGCGGCGACTGGCGGGAAGATTTCAGCGGCTGCGACGAATGCAATCGTCCCGGGTGCGGCTGGCGGAGCTGCCGCGCCAACGACGCTGCTTGGCCGCGCCGGCTCGTTCCTGCAGACGCCCGCAGGAAACGTGCTCCTGCAGGGCGGTCTTGGTGCGGCCACGGCGCTGCTCCAAGGCCAGCAGCAGGATGACGCGGAGCAGGAGCCGCTGGCCTACTGGGGTCGCGGAGCGCGGGACAATGGCGGCGGACTTTCCCCCGGGGAAGTCAGCTTCGATACGCCTGTCGACAATTCGTCGTGGAACTCACCGAGCGGCGCTCGCCGCCTGATGCTTGACCCTGCAACCGGAGGCTGAGATGGACGAGAACCAGATCGAAGACGAGGCTGTTTCGTCCGCTGACGCTGAAGTCGTCGAGACGATGGTTGCTGGCCTGAAGGAGCACATCTATGGCCCGGCCGAAGCCGATATGGTCAAGATGCTCAAGCAGTCGCAGGACGTTGGCCAAGACATCGGCGCCGCCACGCTCGCGTTGGTGCAGTCCGCCGCCGAGCAGGCCACGCAGTCGGGCATCGAGTTCGACCTCGACATGATCATGGGCGTTGCTACCGAGATCATCGACTCGCTGCTGAGCATGGCGGAGGCGGTCGGCGTCATCGAGTCGGCTGACGACGACGGCTTGCGTGGCGACGCGATGATGGCTGCTGTCCATGGCTACATCGCAACCCTGAAGCCGGGCAGCGACGAGCAAGAGGCTGCGAAGCAGATGCTGCAGCAGATGCAGGACAGCGGCATGGTCGACGAAGCCAAGCAGACCGTTGCCGAGATGGGCGCCCGAAAGGGCGTCGATCCGTTCGCCGATGCTGCGCCGGCCGGGGTTGACCAAGGTGGGCAGCCGCCGCAGCCTGCTCCGCAACCCGGCGGCGAGCGCCGGCTGATGGCGGGCTGACCATGTCGAAGAACCTCAAGCGCGCATTGCTCGGATTCGCTGTCGGCGCTGGCAATGCGCTGAACGAGAACTACAAGACCGCGCGTGCCGAAGAGGCGCGCCGTCTTGAGCAGGAGCGCCTCGAGGCGATTCGTCAGCGCGAGCGCGGCGAGGACCGCGCCTTCCAGCGCGAGACGTTCCAGATGCAGGCCGACCGTGAGCTGTCGCGCGAGGAGCGGATGACGCAGCGGCAGATGGAGGCCGAGGCGCGCGCCGAAGAGCGAGCCATTGCTCGCGAAGGCCGCGACGAGCAAACCCGCCGCCGGCTCATGCAGGAGCAGGCTGAGCTTGGTGCGAGGTATCGGCCGCCGCAGAACGCCGGCAACACGATCATGCGTGCGCCGGACGGGACTGTCGTCTCCATCGCCAACGATGATCCGCGCTTCAGGTCTGGCGAGCTGAAGGGCTACACACTGGCATGGGATAGGGAGGCTGGCTCGGCTCCTGCAGCGACGGCTATGCCGACCAGCGTCGCAGGCCCGCAGCCGCAGCAGCCCGGGCAGCCGAAGCTGCGCTTCAACCCGCAGACCAACAGGCTCGAACCCATCTAACAGGGAAAAACAATGCCGATTCTGGTTCAACTGCCGAACGGGAAGATCGCTGAGTTCCCCGACGGCATGACCCTGGAGCAGATCGAGTCGGCTATCGCCAGCTCCGATCAGCGCCTCATTGTCGAGGAGCGTGGCGTGTTCCGCGCCAGCGTCGCCGATCCTGCCGTTGGCTTTACCGCCTCCGCTGCCGGCATGGTCCCCGGCGCGGTCGACATGCTGCAGACCGACAAGGTGCCCGAGGCAGCAACGTCGACGGGCCGCATTCGCGCTGCCCTTGGCGACTACGCCGCAGACACCGCAAGTGCGCTCGAGTACATCTCGCCAGTCGACAACATCGAGCGCGCGCTTGTTCGCGCTCGTGAGGTTGGCGGCAGCGCGCTTCGCGGCGTCGGGGATTTCGTGGAGCGATTCGGCGGCGACACGCCGACGGCGCCCGTGTTCGGCGCGATCAACCGCGGCATCGGCTCCTTGACCAGCGCCACCGGCGAGGCGATTGAAGGCGATCTCCCGCGCATGCGTGAGGAGGAGAACCGCCGTCGCGTTGCGGAAGGTCGGCCGACCCTTGAGCAGGAGTCGGCGCAGCAGATCACGAGCCGCGCCGCCCGCAGCATGGAGTCCGGCATCGATGACGCGCGCAAGGCGCTCACGTCCGACATGGGGCTGGCCAACGAACTCGAGCTGTCGCGTGCCGCAGACCGCGGTGTCGGCGACCTTGCCCAGTTCGTAATCGATAACCCGGGGGACACCCTTGGCGCCGTTGGCCCGCAGGCTGCTGCGTGGCTGCTGCCGTCCTTGGCCGCTGGCCGCGTCGCCAAGGCGGCGAACCTGACCGAAGGCGCGGCGACGACTGCGGCCGTTCAGGGCACGAGCGCTCTGGCCGCCGAGTCCGGTGCGCGCGACGTCGCCCAATCCGTGATGGAGGCGCCGCTCGAGCAGCTCGCCGAGAACCCCCAGTTCATGGCCCTGATCCAGCAGGGATACACCGAGGAGCAGGCGCGCCTCGCGCTCGCTCGCGAGGGCTACGACACCGCGCTCGGCTCCGGGCTTGCCATTGGCGCCGGCACGGGCGCGGCCGCGCAGAAGCTCGGCCTCGCCCCGGTCGAGGAGATCCTCGCCACCGGCGGCCGCCGCATCGGCGCCGGACGCATCGCATCGGCACTCGGTGCCGGCCTCAAGGAGGCCCCGGGCGAAGGCATGCAGGGCGCCGGCGAGGCCATCGCCTCGAACCTTGGCCAGATCGACGCTGGCCAGCTCGCGCCCGGGGACGCGCTGAAGGGCGTCGGCTCGTCGGCGTTCCTCGAGGCTGTCGCTGGCGGCGTCATGGGCGGCGGCGTCGGGCTCATCTCGCCGGAGCGTGACCCGGCCAAGGTCGCCGAGGAGCGCGTCACCATCCCGACCGACTTGGCCAACCCGGCCGGTCAGGGCGAGGCTGACGTCCGCGCCATCTATCAGGCCGCACTGTCCGCAACCAGCAGCCTGCAGGGCGCGCCCGCAGCCCCCGAGGTGGATGCGCCCAGCCAGTCTTCGGTGGCGCCCAGCGAGGAGCCTGTAGACGACCTCGAGGCGCAGCTTCGAGAGGCCGGCGCCGCACCCCAGATCATGCTCGGCAACGACGCGGCCAGCGCCGCGTACCGCCAGCAGCTCGAACAGCAGGCCCCGTCGCCATCCGCCGAGTCGGCCGAAAGGCCTCAACAGGTTCAGGCGGTAACGGGGCCGGCTCCAACTCCGCAGTCCCGGGGTCCGCTCCCGGCGCCAACGACCACGCCGCGCAACCTGACGCGCGCCGACTTCGATGCCGATGTCTCGCCGCTGCAGACAGGCTACGCCGCCGACGTGCGGCCGATGGAGCCGGGCGAGGATGCGAAGCCGTACCTGAAGCAGAACATCGACACGCTGCCGATGCCGACGGCCGAGCAGCTGCCGGCCGATAGCCCGCTCCGCTACTTCAGCCCGGATAAGGCAGACCGGGCGGTGCCGATGTCGGCGCTGATCCCGAGCAAGAACGAGGAGCCGGGCAATGCTGCGGTGAAGCGCATGGCGGCCACGGCCGCCGGCGTCATCGCGCGCCGCGATGCCATCGATGTCATCGACAACGGCGACGGCACGTACACGATCAAGGACGGAAACGGCAGCTACGCTGCAGCGAAGGCCATCGGCCTTCAGGACATGCCGGTTCGGATCGTCGAGGCGCCCGAGGGGATGGAAGCTTGGCGCCAGAATCGCGGCCTACTGAGCCCGGAGCAGGATGCGCAGCTCCTTGCTGCATACGAGCAGGCGGCGGCGGAGCTTCCCGCCTACAGGCAGCAGATGGGCGAGCTGGCCAAGGAGTTTGGGGCCGATGTCGAGATCGCCCCGCTGAAGGGGCGCACGCGCGCTGAGCAAAAGATCGCCGCCGACTACAAGGGCGACGTGTCGAGGCTCATGGACGTCATGCGCGGCACGATGACGTTCGAGAAGCCGCAGCAGGCAATCGACGCGGCGAACAAGATCCGCTCGATGTTCAAGGTCGTGAAGGACAAGGACGCCCTGTCGGCCGGGACGCAGGACAAGGGCTCTGGCTATCGCGACATCAACCTCGTCATCGAGATGCCGGGCGGGTCGAAGGCTGAGATCCAGCTGATGACCGAGTCGATGGCCGACGCGAAGGCCGCCGGCCACAAGGCCTACGAGGTCGTCCGGGCTCTGGAGCAGAAGAAGAGGGACGGCACCGCTACGCCGGCTGAGCTGGCCAAGTACGACGCAGCGGTCAGCGAGATGGAGGCGCTTTACTTCGCGACCGTCGACAACTTGGAGAGGGCCGACACGAACGCGGCGCGCGACACCGGCACCCAAGAGGCGGGGTTGGTGCAGTCGACCGCGGCGACGCCGGATACCGGGGTCGATGTTCCGTCTGGCGAGAACTTGACGCCCTCGGCCACCGGCCGCAGCGACACGAACGCGAACACGTCCGAGTCCTTGCGCTCGAAGAACATGGTCGATCCGCCTGCGGGCGGGATGGTCACACCGTCGAATACGTCTGCCACTTCGAATCCTCCTTCGTCGTCTCCCGCCATTGTAGCCGTCCGGGCTGCCATGCGTGCGATGGGGTTGTCCGAGTCGGCGGTCCAGTTCCACGCCACGCCGGAGGCCGCGTTCGGCGCCGACGCCGTCGCGGCCATGCAGCTCGATGGCCAGACCGAGGGCCTGTACCTCAACGGCAAGGTCTACCTGTTCACCGACCAGATCGCGAGTCCGGCCCGCGCCATCTGGGTCTTCCTGCACGAGCACAGCGGGCACCACGGGCTGCGCACCCTGCTTGGGCCGAAGTACGCGGGCGCGATGAACTACGCCGCGACGAACCCGCTGGTGAAGGCCATCGCCGACGACATGCGGGCGCAGGCCAAGGCCGAGGCCGAGGCCGGGGCCGCCGGCGCGCGGCCGCTCGAAGATCCGAACCTGTTCACCGAGGAGGCGCTGGTCGAGATCCAAGCCGCGGTCGTCACCGGTGACTTCGAGGCGCTGTTCTCGCGCTACCCGTCGGCGCGCGCTGCCGGAAGCAAGTCGGCCAAGGGCATCGTCGACCGCATCATCTCCGCCATCAAGGCGGCGCTCGGCAAGGCCGCGGCGCAGATGACGAACGCCGAGCTGGCGCAGCTCCTCGCCGATGCGCGCCGCGCGTCGCGTCAGGATGGCCTCGCCACCGGGCAGGCGATGCAGAGCCGCTCTGCCGTCGACGAATCGATCTCGTATGAAGTCGGCCCGACTGGCGCCGTGTCCGTCACCGGCGACCCTGCCCGCGTGCGCGAGATCCTCGAGGCTCGAGGCATCACCGACAAGGGCATCGCCCGCGGCGGCGTGTTGACGTTCACCCCGAACCAGTCGCCGCGAATCATCAACGCGCTGCGTGGCGAGACGAACGCGGCGTCGCGCGCCGGAGCCGTCTACGACCACGTCATCAAGAACGGCACCATCGTCGGCGCTCCGCCCAAGTACAACACCGAGGAGAAGCTCGAGCAGCTACGCGCGCAGCTTCGCTCTCTCGCCACGGAGGCTGGAGACGGCCGCTTTTGGTACGAGCGAAGCGGCAAGGAAGTGCTTCGAATGGTCGGCGGCGACAAGGCCGAGGCACGGAAGTTCATCCAGCTTTTGGCCATCTACTCGCCGCAGGCCGACATCGCACCTAACTACGTGTTCGCCCTGCGTGCGTGGATGCAGATCAAGGCCGGCGTACCTGTCAACGTCAAGACCGGCGTGCAGGATCGGAAGGCCGAGGAAGTCGTCCGCGACGGCAAGCCGTGGGACGGCGAGAAGACGAACAACTTCTACATCAACCTCATGCGCGAGGTTGACCCGGAGAACTACGGTCCTGAGAAGATGGGCGTCACGAGCGACATGTGGATGGCTCGTGCGATGGAGTTCAACACAGACGCCCCGAACGACAGCCAGTACCGCTTCATCGAGATCGAGACGAACCGCCTCGCGAAGGAGCTTGGCTGGGAGCCGCAGCAGGCGCAGGCCGCGATCTGGGTTTCGCTGAAGACGCGAATGAACAGCGACCGCGAAGCCAACCGACGCATCGATCAGGAGTCGGTTGCTGCAGGCGATCTCGTGATCAACGGGCAGTCGCGCACATTCACCAGTAAGCAGGGTGAGCTGAATCATCGCAACCGCTGGACCGAGGATGCGCTGAAGCGAAACATCTCGAAGGAGCAGATGTCGTTCGGCGAGTTCAACTACGCCGACGCGATCAGCAAGTACCTCGGGCAGGTGAGCTGGGAGGCGCGACCGGGGCGCTCGACGCAGGACCGCATGGACTGGGTCAACGATGCCCCGTATGAGGTTCAGGCCGAGTATCAGGCCGTCATCGATTCGGCGCTCCGCGGCAAGAATGGGGAGGACATGCTGGCGGCCCACATGGGCCTGCCGATGGCCGACTATGTCGCAGCCCCGGGCGTGTGGCAGGGAGAGGTCGCGGCCGGCGGCCAGTCCGTGGTCAGCCTCCCGCTGCGAAAGAAGCCCGCCGATTACGAGAAGTCGCTGCGTGCTCGCGAGCAGGCCGGGGAGCAGATCAGCGACAGCGACCGCAACATGGTCGACCCTGACGCGCAGCGGATGGTCACCGCCTACGCTGCAATCCTCGGTCGCCTCCTGAAGCAGGAGGGCGTGGGCTGGCACCGCCCCGACTACGCCACCACCAAGCGCGACGCCAACGGCGTCTCGCTCAGCATCGGCCGCCCGCTCACGCCGCAGGAGGCCCTGTCTGTTGCGGCCGAGGTCGAGCGCGAGTTCGGCGCCGAGGCGGCCAAGGCCATGCCGCTGATCTCTGCCGCCGACGGGGTTCGAATCCTGAACTTCAGCGGAATGCAGAACCCCGAGTTCCATGCCAAGATGGGCAAGGTTGCAGCCGCGGCGACGCCGAGTGACGTCGAGATCGAGCTGCAGCTTTTCCGCGCTGATGGGGCGCTGATCGAAAACGACTGGAGGAGTGACAGCGATGGGCAAGGTTATCGGCGAGCGGCTACTGAAGCCGGGTTTGGACCCGCTTCCGAGTGGGCCGACCGTGTTCTCGCGCCGCGCATCGACCGCGCCCAGCGAGAGTTCTCCGAGCGGCACGGCCGCCCCCTCCAGTCCCGCGCCCCCGGCGCTGGAGAGCGACGAGTTCGACGCGATGATGCGGTCGCACCTGTCCAGTCTCGGAGCTTCCCGCAAGACGCCCCCGAGTTCCGGCAGCGACGGCAGCAGCGGGACGCCGTAAGCGCGCAGGCGATCCACTACAGCGGGTCGCCAAACCTTACCTCGCTCGACGGCAAGTTCGCCGGCGCCGGCTCCGCTGGCGGCGAGCGCCGCCGCTTCGGCGTTGGCCAGTACGGCGAGCGCTCCGCCCCGGGCGACACCGCGCGCCGCCTGTACTTCTACGTGCAGGAAGGCAGCAACCCGCCGACCAAGGAAGACGTCGTCGCGGGCACGAACCGCTACGCGGTCAAGCTGACCAACCTCTACGACTACGACGCAGATCCGCGTGGCTTCGTCGCCGACGCTGGCGCCAACGTCGACTACCTCGAGGAGCTGGTGAACGACGCCGGCTTCGACGGCATGGTCGTCCCGCCGCCGTCTGGGATCGAGGGGAAGATCGCGATCCTGCACGGGCTGAAGAAGAAGGTTCCTGTCGTCAGCGCGCCGCTGCAGTCCCGGGCCGCGTCAACGGTGGACAATCGCGCGGAGCCGGGCCAGCCTTCGGTTCGCAGCGGACGCATCTCGCGCCCGCCGTCCTACCAGATCGACAACACCCTCCGCCGCAAGCTGTTCGGCCGCGAGCTGGTGCTGGAGGTCGAGGTCGACGGCGTGGTGCAGGAGCTTCGCGGCGATGCCTTCCGCCTGATTGAGCTGGCGCAGAAGCGCGCGGACAACATCGACCGACTCGCCGGGTGCCTGACGTCATGAAGCCAACGATGCGGATCACCAGCTCGAACCTCGCGGCGCGCGGCTTCAAGCCGCCGTCGCCGGCTGCGCCGAAGCCCGAGCCCGAGGCCAAGCCGCTCGAGCCCGTCCGCGTCGAGGCCCCTCTCGGCGACGGCATCGCTGCCGCCATCGAATCCCTTCGCGACCAGATCGCGGCCATGCCACCGCGCCCGCGCCCGGCCGGCATGGACATGACCCTGCGCCGTGACGCGAAGGGCTCCATCCAAGGCGCGACCATCACCTTCAACTGGAGCTAACCATGGCTGTCGTCTACCCCAACGCCGTCAAGATCGCGCGCATGAACGCGGTCACCACCGCAGCCGGCGCCACCGCCGTCCTCGAGATCGGCACCACCGGCATGGCCTCCGTGCTGGCCACCATCGCGCTCGGTAACCCCATCGCAGGCGCGGCCACCGGCGCCGGCGTTCTCACGCTGTCGGGCTTCCCGCGCAGTGACACCTCGGCCGATGCCACGGGCACCGCCGCGGCCGCGCGCATCCGCACCGCGACCGGCGGCACCGACATCATCACCGGCCTCACGGTCGGTCTGTCGGGATCGGACATCAACCTCGACAGCCTGTCGATCACCGCCGGCCAGACGGTCACGATCAACTCCGCCGTCATCACGCACGCTGCGTAAGGGGCCGTCATGGCTATCGATACCTCCGAGATCGCCCGCGCTCTCGCGGTCGACAAGTCACCGTTCATCATCGACAAGGCGAGCCTCGCCAACGGCGTCGCCGGCACGCTGTACTCGCTGTGGCGCGCAACGGGCCAGCCGGCGCAGGGCGCGATCCCGACGACGGCGGCGCTCTGCACCAAGGCGCTGACGGGTGCCATCGCGTTCAACAACCAGACCGCGCCGAAGTCCACGTTCCTCGGCTCGCTGGCGATCACGAACTCGAACAACAGCGGCATGTCGTTCCTCGTGCGCGACCGCATCGCGCATCAAGCCGGGTTGGTGCTGAACGTCACGACCTCGCAGACGACGAACCTGCCCATCGACCTGCAAACGCTCGCGCCTCCGGCGGCGCGTCTCGGCGCTGCGGACTACTCCGGCATCGAGTGGTTCCTCGACGTGTATGCGGACGGCGGCGCGACGGCATCCAACGCCACGGTCAACGTGACCTACAACGACGGCACGACGGGCAACCTCAACAACATCGCGGTCGGCGGCACGTTGCGTATCGGCCGCTCGATCTCGCTGACGCCGTTCATCCCGATTGCGCAGCAGGGCAAATTCATCCGCGGCATCAACAGCGTGATCCTGTCGGCCAGCACCGGAACGGCGGGCAACGTCGGCTTCACCGCGCGCCGCCACAAGGGCAAGTTCCCGATGTCCACGGCGAACCTCGCTGGCAGCTTCGACTGGGCGCAGTGCCGACTGGCCGAGTTTCCGAACGACGCTTGCGGCGAACTCATGGTGATCTGCTCCACCACCTCCACGGGCGCTATCCGTGGTGAAGGCGACCTGATCCACCTGACGCCGTGAGCGCGACCTTCAACACTCGCTATCCGCGCGGCGGCGCCGCGCTATGGACGGATGGCAGTGTTGCCTCGGGCGTCGTCAACCTCGAATTCTTCGGGGCTCCTGCGCCTGCGCTCGACGTGCCGAGCATCGGCGCATCCGTCTCGAAGGGCTACAACGCCGACACGTTCGCGACGACTGCAGCGATCACCACGCAGAGCAGCACCGCGCTGCTGGTGTTCGCGCAGTGGGAAACGACGAGCACGCCGCCGACGATCACCGACTCGAAGGGCAACACGTTCGGGTCGCCGATCCGAACCCTGTCGCCGGGCGGCGGCTCGATCTCCAACTACATCGGCGCGTGGTTCATCGCGAGCGCGACCGGCGGCAGCTCGCACACGTTCACCGCGACTGGCGCGTCGAGCACGTTCCCGTCGATCTGGGTCGTCGAGGTCCCGCTTGCAGCGACGGTAACGCACGCCGGCGCCACCTCGCTGACCTCGCCCTACAACTCCGGCAACCTCGTCACCACCGGCGACACTCGCCTCGTCGGCTTCGTCGGTGCCGAGAACACGAGCGCGGTCACCCACACCGTCAACTCGGCCGGGTTCACGAAGATCCCCGGGGTCGAGCTTAACGACGGCGCCGCGGCATGGACCGGAACCGTTGCCCAGCGTGAGGCGGTCGCCGGCACGTACAGCTTCGAGGCCGCGGTCACCTCTTCGCAGGACGGCGGCTCGATCCTCGTCGCCTTGGCCAAGGCCGCTGGCGGCGGCGCCGTCACCGGCACGCTGGCCGCGACCGAGTCCGGCAGCGACACGTTCGCGTCGTCCGGCGACGTCATCGTCAAGGGCCCTCTGGCTGCCACCGAAAGCGGTGCTGACACCTTCGCCGGCGCGGGCGACGTCATCGTTCAGGGCTCGCTCTCGGCCAGCGAGGCAGGCGCCGACACCGCGGCGGCCGATGGCGACGTTCTGGTTCAGGGCCTGCTCGATGCGGCCGAGGCCGGCAGCGACACCTTCGCTGCGACCGGTGGCGGGTCCGCGGCCGTCACCGGCAGCCTCGACGCCACTGAGGCCGGGGCCGACACCTTCGCCGGCGACGGCGACGTGGTGGTGCAGGGCGCCCTGTCCGCGTCCGAGTCCGGGGCCGATACCTTCGCTAGCACGGGCTCTGTCCTCGTTCGCGGCTCTCTGGCTGCCACGGAGAGCGGTGCCGATACATTCGCCGGGTCGGGCGCCGTGCCAGTCAGCGGGGCTCTGGCTGCGTCTGAGGCTGGATCCGACACCATGGCCGCCAGCGGCGGGGTGCGGGTCGCCGGCGCACTGGCTGCCACCGAAGCGGGCTCGGACACCTTCGCCGCCGACGGCGCCATCACCGCCCCGGGCATCATCGGCGCTCTGGCTGCGCAGGAGGCCGGCTCGGACACGGCCGCGGCCGACGGTGCCATCGACGCCCCGGTCCTCATCACGGCCGCTCAGGCGCTCCTGCTGCGTCAGGTGTGGCTCCTGCACGGGCTGGGCGGGTTCCTCTCGGTGACGCAGACCACGCGCGCCGCCGGCGACGTCATGCAGTCGATCAGCGAATCCGGGGGCGAGGTCACCATCGAGACGACCGGGGCAGGCGACACCTTCACCGGGGACGTCGGCGCCATGATCGAGGAGCTGGCCGCCCTGCACGGGCTAACCGTCCCGCTGGTGGTGACGCAGGCAGGCCGCACGGCCGGGCCGATCAGCCAGACCATCTCGGCTGCCGGCTCCACGACCATCGTCCTACGGACCTGACGTGATCGACGTCCGCGCCACCGCAGTGCAGGGCATCGGGTTCGACGCCCGGCAGGTCGCGATCCATGGCCTATACCCGACGGTCGTCACCGTCACCGAGGCCTTGCCGGTCGTTGCACTGGGCGGCCGCCTTTACACCGAGCAGCGCCGGCCTGAGCCTGTGCGCAACCTCCCCGCTGCAGCCCGCAACGAGGAGGAGGAAATCATCGAGATCCTCACCATGACCATCATCGCCATCGAGGGAGCCGGACTGTGGCAGGCCTGACCAAGTGCATCGTCCGAATGGGCAAGCTGCTCGACGTCGAGGACGCCGACCGCGTCAGGACTCTGGCCACCGAGCTGCGCGCCGAAGGGACGCCGACGAGGGAGGCCGCGCTCGATGCGGTCAACATCGTTGCGGAGGAGATCTCCGCCGAGCTTGACGCCATCGCCGAGGCAATCCGCGAGCAGCTCGGGATCGACATCGCCCGCGAGGTGCGCGACGACATCGAGTTCGAGCGTGAGCAGGACCGCGCCGCCGCGCCGCCGCCGGCACCAGAGCCCGTCGTTGCCGAGGCTGAGCCCGAGCCTATGGCGGAGCCGGCGCCCGAGCCTGTCGTCGCCGAGGCTGAGCCTGCGCTCCAGTCCCGCGCGCCAACCGTCGAGGCACGCCTCACGGCAAAGGCCTTGCGCGAGCGGAAGTCGCAGCTCGCCATGCAGCTCACGCAGCAGAACGTCACCATCGAGCAGATCAAAGCGTGGACCAATCGCGCACGGCTACTGATCGGTGAGGTGTCGACCTCGCGCGACTTCGCGGAAGAGATGCGCGAAGCGAAGCAGATGCTTGGCCCGGAGCGTCGCGACCTGCTTGCCGGCGACCGCGCTGCTCTGAAGCGGTACGACGAGATCCGCGACATGATCGGCGTGCTCGAGAACGACCAGCGCGAGCTTCGCGCCAAGTCCGCCGAGGCCAATCGCCTGCTCGACAAGATCGAGCGTCGCGAGGATTCGATGTCGCTTGCCGAGCGCGAGTCTCTACTGGAAGAGATCGGCGAGTCGCTCGATCAGGCCGAGCGCGCGTACCTCGCAGCAAAGGCCATCGCAGACTGGCGCGCAGGCAACGACGCCAAGATCATCAATGCGTACAAGAAGCGCAACGAGTCGCTGTCGAAGCTGGCCGCCGACGGGTTCACGCAGGGCAGCCTGCTCTGGACTGGCGGCTCGATCATGGAGCGGAAGGATCGCCTGATGAGGCGGCTGCGCCGCGCCGCGCAGGACAAGCTCATCGACCTCCGCGATGTGCAGGAGCAGATCTCTCGCGAGACGGGCGCCGTCATCGAGGACGCGCAGAACGTCTACCTCGCCGAGAACCAGATGCACGGCAAGAACTCGGACAGGATCAAGTCGTTCGAGGAGCAGCACGTCGACCCGCTGAAGAAGGCGATCAAGGATTCCGGCATGACCAACGCGCAGGTCGAGAAGTACCTGTGGGCGAAGCATGCGAAGGAGAGGAACGAGAAGATCGCCGCGATCAACCCGGGTGTCACCGACGGCAGCGGCCTCTCGACCGACGAGGCAGCGACGATCCTTGCCGAGTTCACGCCCGAGCAGACGGCAAAGCTCGAGGCCATCGGGCGTCGCGTCGAGGCGATCCGTCGCCACACGCTGGCCACCCTGCTCGAAGCTGGCCAGATCGACCAGAAGACGCACGACGCGATCATCGGCTCGTACCAGAACTACGTCCCGCTCCGCGGCAAGGACGGCACTGGCGAGCAGCGAGTGGGCGGAACGGGGCAGGGCCTGAGTGCCGGCAACCCCGGGCTGCGCCGCGCGCTCGGCCGCAAGACGCCGCCGCAGAACATCCTCGCTGAGCTTGTCGGCGATTCCGAACGTGCCATCGTGCAGGCAGGAAAGGCCGAAGTCGGCCGCGCCCTGCTTCGCCTCGTGCTGTCCTACCCGAACGATGCGCTGTGGAAGCTCAACCCGGTCAAGCTCGAGCCGACGTTCAACGAGTCGACGGGCGAGGTGTACCTCGCCGCAGTGCAGGCCGAGGACGAGGTGTCGGTGATCGTGAAGCACAACGGCCAGCCGTACCGTGTCGCGATCTACCACCCCGAGCTGGTCGCTGCGCTGAAGAACACTGGGACCGAGGGCCTCTCTCAGGTCGTGCAGTACCTCGGGTGGACGACGCGCTGGCTCTCGGCCGTGCTGACTCGATTCAACCCGGGATTCGTGCCGATCAACCTGATGCGAGACATCATGCAGGGCATGACTGGCATCGCATCGGAGCTTGGCAACGCCAGCGTCGGCAAGGTCATCGGCAACTACGGCAGCGCAGTCGCTGCTGCCTATCGTCAGTCGCAGGAGAATCGCGGCGACGCTAGCAAGCCTGACGCCGACAAGAACTTCGATGACTGGGCGCGCGAGTTCATGGAGGCTGGCGCTGCCACGGGCTGGTCTGCGCTTGGCGACGTCGAGACGCTTCAGCGCGAGATCGAGAACTCGATGCTCCCGCTCGTCGAGATCGCGAAGCAGAAGCGACTGTTCTCCAGCGTCGAGGCATTTGCCGAGGCGGCGCGCCGCTCTGGCGTCCTGCAGAAAATCGAGTCGGTTAACGACGGTATCGAGAACGGCCTCCGCCTCGCGACCTACGTCCACCTCCGTCGCGACAAGGGCTGGTCGCGCGCCAAGGCTGCCGAGTACGCGAAGGAGATGACTGTCAACTTCAACCGTCGCGGCACCTACGGCTCGGCGATCAATGCGCTCTACCTGTTCTTCAACGCGGCCATGCAGGGCTCGCGCCGCACGCTTCGCCTGATGAAGCAGCCGAAGGTGCAGGCCGTACTGGCCGGCCTTGCTGGCTCGCAGCTCATGCTCGCGTCGACGATTGGCATGATGAAGTTCGGCGAAGGCGACGACGAAGATCCCGAGACGCTGTGGGAGAAGATCCCGCAGCACTTCAAGAACCGCAACTTCGTCATCCCCCTAGGCTTCAAGGATGACGGCAGCCCGCTCTACGCCGGAATCCCGATGCCGTTCGGGTTCAACATCTTCCCGTCCATGGGTGGATACATGGCGAACTGGGCGTCCCCGCACTTCCGCGCAAAGAACAGCAACCCGGTCGCATCGTTCGTTGGCCACACCGCGTCGACGGTGATCGACGCCCTGTCGCCCGTCGGCATCGGCGAGGAGTTCGCGACGTGGCCGACGCTCGTCAACATGGGAATGCAGATGGCAGCAGGTAGGGACAGCCTCGGTCTTCCGATCTCGCCGAGCGAAGTGTTCAGCCGCTACGACCAGCCGCGCAGCGAGATGGCGATGGCCGGCACGCCGGGCCCGTTCCACTTCGTGGCCGACGCGCTCAATCGCCTCGGCTTTGGCGACGACTACTTCAAGCCGTCGGTGCTTCCGGCCATCACCGACATGAGTCCGAACGACATCGAGTTCATGTTCGAGCAGGCGACTGGCGGCATCGGCCGGATCATCACCCAGACGTGGCGAGCCGGGCTCAAGGGCGCAGCGCAGGGCGCCGACCAGATCCGGGTCAGCGACATCCCCATCGTTCGCTCGCTTGCCGGCGACATCGCTCCTGAGCGCGACCAGATGCGGCGCTTCTACGAGAACGTGCAGGAGGTCGAGCGCAACAAGGATCGGCTGAAGGACGCCTACGCCGCCGGCGGGATGGAGGAGATGCTGAAGGTGCAGGCGCAGCTCGGTCCAGCCTACAGCGGACTGTTCGTTCCAGTGCGGAAGACGACGACCGACAACGGCAGGGCAGGCGAATACTTCGTCGACCCGCAGACCGGAAGGCCTGAGCTTGATCAGCAGCCGGGCTCGCTGCTCGAGATGTACAGCGAGGCAGATCGGAAGGTGAAGGGAATCAATCAGGCGATCCGTGCGACGTACAACGACCAGAGCTTGTCGGCCGTCGAGAGGCAGCGCCGGATCGCGGAGCTGAATGCACAGCGCGGCGCGGCCGTCGCTCAGTTCAACGTGCTGATGAGCCGCGCTCGCGTGAGCGAGTAAGCCGCTCTTGCCGCCGCCTCTCCGCAAGATCGACGAGGTCGGCGGGGAAGTGGCGGCAGCCGGCGCATCGCCAGTTCTCCGCCATGGGCACAGGGTCGGTGCTTGGGTCGCTTCGCCACGACGCGCATGTCGTGGAGAACGGCCAGTCGATGGTCTTCACCTTCTGCGCGAGAACGCCGGGAGCGACCATCGTTTGGCCATCGTTCGCTAGGTGCTCGCGCATCGGCTCGCCGTTGTAGCAGCGCGGGCTGCCATCGGGGCCGCCGGTTCCTTGCGTTGGTCGGGTCATGGCTTTGCCCTGCGGTCGAGTTCACGCATTACCGCATAGGTGATGCGCTGGATCATCTCGCTGCCGAGGACGCGGGCAGCACTCCCGATGGCCAGCTCTATCCGCTCCTTCAAGTGAGCAGCCTGTGGCAATGCCGCATGGTTTGCGATGGCTAGAGATACCCTGTCCACCACAATGCGCTCCACATCCTCCGGCGTGTAGTACTCGAAGGAGCGGTGCGCGTTGATCTTGTGGACGCGCGGCCTCACCGATGCACCGCCATTCGCGTCGTCTCGCTCGCTTCCCACTGGGCGACGGCCTCCTGCATTGTGCTCATCTTCGCGGTGCGCAGGCCGCACGGCGCGCACTCGAGGTGGTACAGATCCTTCCCCTTGGTGTGGTACGCACGAGGCTGGCGCCCACAGCCGGGGCACTTGGCCAGCTCGCCATCGATCTTGACGGAACACTGGATCATGGTCGTCTCCTTGGGTTGCCGGGCCAGCTCGTCCTCTGGCCCGGCGTGCTACTTACTCGCCCGGGTCGAAGCTCGTCGGCACCGAAGCATTGGGGTCGGGGATCTGGAGCTGCTGCTGCGGCTGGCGCGGCGCCGGCGGCACGGCCTTCTCCTTCGCCACGCCTTCGGCAACGAGGTCGGCGACCTCCTCGCCATCGGGCAGGCTGACCTTGAAGCGATCCTCGACGACGTGCTTCAGAGCGCGCGTCTGGTTCTCGGCGACGACGAGGCGGATCTCGTCGCTCTGCGAATCGGTGACCTTGTACAGGGGCATCTCAGTTCTCCTCGGCGCTGGGGGTTTCGGAGTCGTCACTGGCACCGGCAGCGACATCCGTGAACTGTGCATCGACGACCGCAGGCTTCGGCTGCTCGTCGGCCTTAGCCTTGTTCTCGAGCGCGGCCTGCAAGCTGCTGACGCTCGACACGTCAGTGACCCGAACAGCCACGCCTTCGATCACGCGGTGCGCCTCGTCTTCGTCGTAGACGCCGCTGAAGCTGAAGGCCACGCGGGCACACTGGATCTCGGTCTTGTGGCGAAGCATCCGCTTCGTGTGCGACTGCCACGGCCCGGAGTATCCGCCGCGCGGCGGGACGTAAACCTCGTCAAGGAACTCGCGCACGATGATCGGTAGGCTGCGGTCCTTGCGGTAGATCACCGCCTCGCACCATTCCGGGCAGGGCTTGGCGCCCTGCATCGTGACCAGCTTCTCGCTGAATCGGAATTCGATGCCGTCCATCATCGCGTGGTCGTTGATCATGCGCGACCAGCCGTCGACAGACACGACGGGCACGACACCCTTGTGCTTGTCCTCGAACGCGAAGATCTCCTTGGTGAACGGGTTCAGTCCGTACTGGTCGGCGACGATCAGCAGCGCCATCATCTGCTCGTTGCTGACCTGCTTGTTGTCGCCGCTCAGGCGGAAGCAGGTTTGCTTCAGCGTGTGGAGCAGCTTGTCGGCATCGACGCTGTAGCGGTCGGCGAACTTGGCGACCAGCTTCTTCGGCGTCGGGTCGGTTGTTGCGATTGCGGTGGTCATGGTCAGCCTCGGTCGGAATAGGCCCAGCCCGGGAGGGTCATGGGCTCGATGTTGTCGGAGTACGCCGGCCAGATGCCAGCCTTGAGGCACAGGGCCATTTTGTCCATGGACCGGTGCAGGAGCTGGAAGCCGCGCTCCTCGGCGGCGGCGTCGAGGTGGTAGAGGCCGACGCAGTGCGGCGCCTCCTTCTCGACGGCGAGCAGCAGGTAGTGGCGGATCGGCGAGCCGAGCTGGCGGAAGCCGTCGGCGTAGTGGCAGTGCTGCCGGTGGTAGCCATACTTCGCAGCCGAGCGGCCGAACTCGAGCGGCGACGCATCGGCCGTCGACTTCAGGTCCATGGCGAAACCCAGCTCGGCGTTCCACCAGTCGGCGCGCGCCTTGCATCGGACGCCGGTGCGCTCGTCCTGCCAGCGCAGCGTGACCTCTGGCTTGCCGCCTTCGATCACGAGGCGCGCGGTCTTGTGGCGCAGCACCGCGTCGCGCATGGCCAACGCCAGCTCCTTCTGCCCCGGCTCCACAACGGAGGTGCCGGGCGGCAGCGAGTTCAGCCACTGGTCGCGAACCTCGCGGTTCTTGCTCGACTGCATCTTGCCGAAGTCCGGCATCAGCACGAACTGGTCGTCGAACTTGTCCGGCTCGAGGATGGCAGCGTGGATGATGCGGCCGACGCGGAAGTGCTGCTGCTCCTCGTACTCCTCCTTCGCGCTCTTCGGCTTGTTGCGGTCTTTCACCCACTGCGCGTAGTGCGCCGGGGTCCGCTCGTCGATGATCTTCAGCCCGCCGTTGTTGGCTTCGCCGAGGATCGTGCGGTGGTATTCGTTGGCCGGGACATCTTCGAAGATTCCCGGAGTCCAGTTGTCCATTCGTCACTCCTTCCCCTGCCCATCAGGGTTGTGCCACCCTAATTCCTTGGGCAAACTGTGTCAAGTAATTGGAGGATCGATGAGGCTCAGGGAGTACATCGTCAAGAACAGCAAGGCCGGCGCGCCTCTCGGGTCCAGCAATCCAGAGGTTCGTCGGATCGCGATCCTGTCCGACGTCAGCGCGAGCACCATCCATCGGCTGAGCATTGGCGAAAGGTTCGTAAGCAAGAAGGTGGCGGAGAAGATCCGCGAAGCGACCGACAACAAAGTCCCACTGAAGGAGATGATCAATGCAAACCGAAAGCGCCCCGGGCCCAAGCCGCGGAAGAAGCGAGGGAAAAGGAAACAGTCCTGACGCGGAGGTCGCCCAGTGATTGCAACCCCAGTCGCGATCCATCGACTCAACGAAACCGAGTGCGCCTACGAGCGCGCAGCAGAGAAAGCCTTCGCTGTCATCCGTGAAGCCGGAGTTCCGCTCGCAGTGAAATGCACACCGAACGGGATGGTCTACATCGACAGCATCCACAACGGCGCATCACCAAAGCTACTCATCGCTATCGTCGACCCTCGGCCTGCTGATCGGCCGGCCTATCGCGAGCACCACCTCGAGGCTGACCTTCGCGAGCATGCGATCAAGAACTGCATCGACACAGGCAGGCGCCCGGGGCGCTGGAGCAGTCGCTATGAATGACATCCGCATCGTCGACATGGTGACGACGGCGAAGATGCTGATCCGTCGATGCAAGGGCACGAAGGGGATCTGGGTTGAGGTCGGATGGAACGGCGACGCAATCGGCGTCGGCGACGTGCGCAAGAGCTTGCCGATGAAGCGCGTATCCATCACACCGCAGATGACGGTCGAGGACATCACGTTCGAGCTGCGCGCCGCAGCAGCAACGCTCGTCGACCAGATGCCCGGCGCGCTCGCGGAGATGAAGTCGAGGAAGCGCAGGCCGACCGGCCTGTTCACCAAGCCCGGCCTTTATCGGAGGCGCTGATGGGCCAGAAAATCCACTACTACCACAGCGTCACCAAGGAGGAGCGACAGCGCGCGTCGCGCAACGGCAACGCGCGCCGGCATGGTCCGACCGTGGTCTACGTCGATGGCAAGCCCGTCGTGTTGCAGAAGGTGGCCAAGGAGATGGGCGTCGAGTTCGAGCGCCTGTCGAAGCGAGTGCAGAACGCTCGCGCCGCCGGGAGGCCGATCACCATGGAGCTGATCAGGCGCCCGTTCCCCGGGCAGTGCAAAACACCAGCTTGACCGGGACGCCCTCGCCGTAGCGGGGGCGTGGTGCGAACTCGTCCGGGTCGTAGGGCTGCGCCTTCCATCGGTCCTCGAGGTACGCGGCCGCAGCGGCCCGGGCCTCGCCCTCCAGCCCGGCCGCCTCGAGCGCAGCGCGCCACGCCTCCCGGGACCGGGGCTGGTAGGTCGCGATCCTGTACCCAGCCAGCACCCCTTCGCAGTGGGCCTCAGACGCAACGGGCGGGGCGCTGTGGCGCGAGCGGGTCACGTCGGCCACTCCCCCTTCAGGTAAACCCGGATGGCCGCCAGTGCCGCGTCTGCGCCGTAGGCGAAGCAGAACGCCTGCCCGCTGGACATGATCGCCCGGGCACGCTTGAGCTGGTCCTCGCTCGGCCTGCCGTCGCTGGCCTTCAGCTCGATCCACAGGCCGCCCATGGTGCGGCCGTCCTTCATCAACTGAAGGATCGGAAGCGCATAGTCCGGCGTCCCCTTCTTCGCGCCCTGCCGCTTCATCTTCGCCGAGCGAATCATGCCGGCCTTGCCGGCTCCGCCCTCCATGGGCAAGTGCCACAAATGCTCCTCCCACCACTGGCCTCTGGCCATGGCGACCAGCAGCTCGCCCTCCTGATCCTCGGTGCGGTATTTCCAGATCGGGACGTCAACCAGTGGCGGAAGGTCGGTGACGTGCGGGATGTGCACTCCGAACCTGCCGCGCATCTCCTTGGGCTGCATGCCTTGCGCCAGACGCTCGGCGTTTTCCTTCGACAGCTTCGCGCGTCGATAGCTCTTCGGGCTTCCGCTCATGCTGCGCCTCGGGCGGCGTCGATGGCGGCGTCTAGCTCCTCGCCACCCTCCGTGCAAAACCAGTGGCTCACTTTGCTGCCAAGCGAATCGCGCAGCCACCGATACCTCTCAGCATCCGCCCGCGCCGCGTCGCGCTCGGCCTCAAGCTCCGCGATGCGCTTCGCCCTAACTGCCGCAACAGCAGACCACACCTCGGCATGCCCGTTTAGATCCGCGATCACGGCATCGGCTTCGTCCGCGA
>Ga0209278_1000221_pt1 | contig 57258 bp, 38 predicted proteins | sample JI81BgreenDNA_FD_187504 | JGI IMG/M metagenome (GOLD analysis project Ga0209278, IMG submission 187504) | Wastewater effluent complex algal communities from Wisconsin, to seasonally profile nutrient transformation and Carbon sequestration -... | ecosystem: Engineered > WWTP > Effluent > Algae... | reverse complement strand
GGACTAATTACGATATTGCCAGTTAAATTACTACCTGAAACCGTATAACTTTGTTCTGTTGAGGCTGTTCCCGCACATGACGTAAAGGCGGTTAAGGCAGGGGCAGAAACGGTGATGGTAGGGGTAGCCGTAAGAGTACCTTCAAAAGCACCTATAGTAGGTGTTGTACGAGTTGTTCCTGCATAGTCTATTGTGATACCTGTGCCTGCTGCACCTAAAGCAAATACAGTAGGCGTATAATTAGCAGCAATAGTACCCCCTGCATTTACAAATACGGGGTCGGTAGTGTTACTATTAGCATCAAAAGTAGCAATCAAAGGCAAAGTGCTTACATCAGCACTATTAAAGAAACCTAACACGCCGTTTGTACCTGTTGCTCTATACGTATTATAGTCTAAAGTTAAAGTACCTGCTGTAGCATAATTGAAATAAGCAGCATAATTTTTACCTGTGCCTGAATTGCTACGGGCATTGACAAAAATATTATTACGGAAATCACGAGTATTCGTGTTAGCATTAGACAACAATGCCATGCTATTATTTGTACTGTTTACACTACCTCCTAGATAAACGGTATTAAAGTACAAATTGTCGTTATTATTGGCTGTACCAGTTTCTACAATCCCTCTTACCGTACAAGCAGTTGTAGGAGATAAAGTGATGATATTGTTGCTATACGTAGTAGCCCCTGATGTCATTTCTATTCCATTCACTGTACCTGTAGCACTACCTACAGACAAAGAATGAATGAAATTGCTATTTACTGTATGCGTACCTGTTGTAGCCCCATCATAAACAATACCCGTAACTTGTACCGCAGCCGAACTATTAGTATTACTTAAACTATGAATAGTATTTTGGCTAATGTTGTTACCCAAAGTAGTCGGAGGGTTGTTCATCCATATTCCCATTATAGAAGCACTGTTTCCTGTCCCTGTTTTGCCTGCTAACATAGTCAGGTTGGTAATGGTATTATTGGTTATCAAAGCTCTGCCTGTGGTTTGGAAAATACCCAAAACCTCACTTGTTATGGCGGTGGCTGTATTGTTTAGTGGGGCAGCAGCAAAGCCTACATTGTTGTTGCTAATGGTATTGGTAAATGAAGTACCAGAAACTACAGCAATACCACGCAAACGCATACCGCCTGTGCTACTATTGTTGGCAGTAATGCCACCAATCTGGTTATTGTTAATCGTTGGACTTGCCGAAGCACTAAAATAGATGCCGTAAATATCTGCCAAGGCAGTAGTTTCAGTACTGCCTATAGCAATAGCCCCTGCAGTAGAGGTACTGCCAATGGTATTACTTGTAATATTTACAAATCCCGAACTTATTGAAATCCCTGCAAAAGGAGGAACACCTGTTCCTGATAGATTGCCACTAACTGCAATGTTTGTAATGATATTATTTTGAATGGTAGAAGCAGTGTTTGTACCAGCAGATTGAAAATAGATACCATAATATCGAGAACCAGCCAAACCTACAAAAGTGTAAGTACCTGTTCCTGCACTACTAGCATAACCAATCGTATTGCCTGAGATAGTCATATCGTTATTACTACCAGTGGCATTGCCATTAAGGTGAATAATTGCGTGAACAGCCCCTGTGGTTTGAGTACGTGCTACTGTTTGGTAAAACTTGTTGTTACTGATAGTCCAATTCGTATTACCTCCTGCTATGTGAATACCATTACTTATTTGTGTAGCTTGGAAGAAATCGTAAATATTACAGTTGGTTATCGTAATATTACTATTCAGCGTTGTTGCATTAGTTGTTGTTCCCAAACCCAAAATAGCTTTTGTGGGTAGGTTTGTTCCTACCGACCCAATATTACATTGGCTAATGGTATTATTATCATTACCTGTGCTGCCCGTTGTGGTGCTAAACCAAATTGTCCCACCATCTACGTTGTTTGCTTGTGTAGAAGCACCATTAATGGTACACTTCGTAACTGTGTTATTAGTAGCATCATTCACAAAACTAAGCGTAGAAGTACCACTAAAATTAGAGGTGCTGCTGTTTTCTATGGTCAAACTATTACTTCCAGTGTTCAATCCGTCAATCGTTACATTGTCTGCTCCGTTGAGTTCTATTAAAGGCATACCTGCCAAATTACCCAATACTGTACGACTTGCACCACCTGCTGGTTGAATACTTAAACTTGTCCAACTACTTACAGAAGGTTGATTAAGCGAAGCTGTGGCAAATTCACTTGTATTACCATTAATCGTAACCACAATGTTATTTCCTGCTTGTGTGCCTTGTGCATTAAGGGCATCAAAAGCTAATTTTAGGTTGCCATAATTTCCATTTGCACCTGTAGAACCTGCAATATTGACAGGGGTAAGCGGCGTAGAAATATAATCTGCCCCTATGTCTGCGGGAGTAACACCTCTTGTTTGCCCATCATAATCATCTACTACCTCAGAAACGTATAAACCAGCTCCAGCCATTGGTGAGGCAGGTTGTAGGTGCAAATCTACTGTAGTAGCAGTGCCTGTAGGATTTATAAACAGAGGGTCATTGCTCACACTATTTACATCTTGAGTAGTAGCTGTACGCCATGCTGTTAGATTAGCTTGGTCTGTACCACCTACTCTTCCTAAAAAGGCACCAGCAACAAAATAATTGTTGTAATTAATTGTATTAGTACCTAAAGGATTGATGCTAGCTGCATAGTGTTTACCACCTGTTGTAGCATTAGCCCTTGTATTGACAAAAATATTATTACGAATATTTGAAACAGAACTTAATGTGATTTCAAATGCAGCTGTATTAGCTGTATTAGTACCTACACCTGTACCACCAATAAATACACTATTATTGTATATACGTACTAGGTTAGAAGTAACGAGAGTAATACCTGAAATAATACAAGCATTAGTGATAGAAGTACCTGCACTATTCAAGCCTAGCCTTATCATATTGTTGCGGACAACACTACCTGAATTAGAAGGGGCTAAATTTATACCTCTAATAGCTGCTGTAGCCGAAGACGAAGATGTACTAAGGCTATGAATAAAATTTCTTTCTAACGTATAAGTACCTGAACCTCCAATGTCAAAGCCTATTACGGTGGTGGCAGCACTAGCACCTGTCATTGCCAAAGAGTGAATGGTGTTTTGACTATAGAGAGAAGTAGTGCTAGAACCAGACTGGGCTATGCCTGTCAAGGTCTGAGCAACATTGGAGGTAATGGTCAAATTACGAATGGTATTCTGAGTAACGGTAATAGGTGTGCCATTATTCATATCAAAGCCCTTTAGAGTAGAAGTTGTTGCAGTTGCAGACAAGCTAACAGAGTTAGCCACAGTACCACCAATGATATTGTTACTATAGGTAGCTGTTAAAAAAGGGCTACTAAAGTTTCTATTATCTCTAATACCTGCAAAACTTAAAGCTCCTGCAGCAGTATTACTTAGTGTAATGCCCCCTATATTATTATTAGCAATAGTAGAAGAAAGAGCAGTTGAGTTGTTTGAATTAACTACATTAATCGCAACAAATGAACTTGCAGATGTAGAAGTGGTACTATTCATTGTAATACTGCCTGTAGCTGTCAAACTACCAATTGTATTATTTTGAATATTAGCAGCACCGTCTTCTACATAAATAGCAGAAAATGAAGCTGCACCATCATAGTTATTCGTAATATTTGTTATGGTATTATTACTAATATTAGATAGTATAGTAGGTGTATAACCACCAGAATTGGCTAAACTGATACCTCTGAAACTTACACCTGATGCGGTGGTAATTGTATAAGTACCTGTACCTGTATTACTATTATATCCAATGATATTGCCTGTAACTGTATAATTATCTCCGTCATTTATTGTAATTGCAGAGTGTGTGGTATATACAGAAGCAGCAGGAGTTGTATTGGCAAATGGCATATAGAATTTGTTATTAGTAATTGTCCAATTGGTAGCTCCTTCTACTAAAAGAACACCATGTGCCGAAAATGGGTATATATCACAAGCTGTAATCGTATTATTACTATTAAACTGAGCTGTTGAACCTCGTGAGCCAGCACAAGCTACAGACACCAAGTTTCCACTTGCTCCAATAGTACAATTCGTAATTGTGTTATTGTCATTACCGTTGCCTGTTACATCATCTGTACCAAAGTAGATAAGCCCATATCTATTAGGTGATGTAGTAGCACCTACTATCCAACAATTTTTAATTGTGTTATTCGTAGCTCCATTGTATAATGATACAGTAGTTGTATTTATAAATGAAGAATTAGAATTATTTCTAATCATCAAATTTGTTCCACTTATCCCGTCAAGTATTACATAATCTGCTCCATTCAGGGCTATAGTGGGTATGCCTGCTTGCGTAACACTAATAGTAGCAGATGTATTAGGACGTATAGTCAATGTATTTGTACTACTAGCACTTGGGTTTGCATTGATAGTAATAGGGAAAGTTTCATTAGTCGAGTAGGCAGAAGCCCCTGTGTCCATTAAAGTAAATGTAACGGGACCAGTCAAGCAAGCTGCATTGTAAGCTGCTATGGCGGCAGTCAAAGTTGTAAAAGTTTGCCCTACACCTACATTATAGTTACCACTCAAAGACGCAATACGGTAAGAATGTGGATTAGTAGGGTGAGTGCCTGCCGCAGGCGGATTAGCCGTAAGTGTGGCTGCTCCCAAAGATGGCGAAACTACGACATTATTTGAATTATCTTGTGCTGCTATATAATACGAAACTACATCATTGGCTGCTGCAGTGCCTCCAAAAGTAAATTGATAGGTATTCCCACTAACAAACGTGGCTGTAGCTGCGGTATATGCCCCCGCATTTACTCGCCAATACAAACGAGGCAAACCAACACCTGAAGTAGGTACGCCGTTTGCATCAGTGATAGTAGCATTTAAAGTCCTTGCTCCCGTAGTACATATATTATCTAATGGAGTATAGCTAATTAACGGAGTAGTAGCAAAGTGTCCAGCATCTGCCCCCACATCAGCAGGGCTGTTAGTCATACGAACTTCTCCGTCAAAATCTGTAGTAACTTCAGGAATAATTACGCCTGCTGCTTCTATATTAGCGGGAAAAGGAGTTGTGATATGTAAATCTACTGCGGTGCTATTACCTGTTGCATTCACCAAATTAGGCTGTGTCGTAAATGTGTTGGCATCTTGCAGCGTAGCTGTCTGCCATGCACCTAATGTTGTTCTGTCTGTACCCGAAGAAGAACCCAAAACAGTACCTGTGCCTGTAACATAGTAATTATTGTAGTTGGCTGTAAATGTCAAACCACTTGGTAGCAAAATCGCATAGTGTTTGCCTGTTCCTGCGGTATTGGTGCGGACATTGACTAAGATATTATTAAGAATATTATTTATATTAGCACTATGCTGGAAACGCAATGCCATCGTATTGCTGGCACTTGTAGTAACTGTACCTCCAATATAGACGGTATTGTGATAAGCATTGACAGCTATATCAGTACCTGACGAGCTATTAATACCCATAATATTACAGTCAATAGCTACAGATGTGCCATCTCCTTTACGCCCTAATCTTACCATATTGTTCTGTACTTGCACAAAACCTGTTGCCACCATTATCCCTGTAAGAGTACTAGCAGCAAAATTTGCATCTAAAGAATGTACAAAATTGCGATTAATGAAAGATGCTCCTGAAACATTTGCATTCAGAATAATCCCCATTGTTGATGTTGCTGCGGTAGCATTGGTAGATGTTAAAGTATGTATAGTATTTTGTTGAATAGTATGAATAAAATTAACAGCCGTAACAAAAATCCCAACATTGCTTATTACACCACTAGTACCTCCTGCATTCGTTAAATTCCGAACAGTATTACCAGTAACTACAGTTTGTAAATTGGATATATTAATGCCTCTTGTTAATGAAACACTTGCTGTAGAGGTGTTTTGGATAGAATTGGCTACCGTACCACCAATGGTATTATTTGTAATTGTGATTGGGGTTGCAAAAGTTAGTGCAGGTGAAGCTGTAATTGCATAGAGAAAGGCGGCACCTGTTCCTGTTGTAGCTGTGGTAAAGCCTCCAAAAGTATTGTTACTAATAGCTACAGATTGTATGCTACGTGAATAGATGCCACATATATCTGAGCTAGAAGTTGAGTTTGTAGAGTATGCAATACTCCCTGTAGCACTCTGAGAGCCAAACGTATTGCCAGTAACAGTGCCTACATTATGCATACCCGTTTCTAAATAAAGTAAAGTCAAAGGATAAAGACCTGAGTTACTCGCCATGCTACCTGTAAAACTAATATTGGCAATTGTATTGCCTTGTATGGAGTTGGCAGTATTAGTAGCAGTATTGATATACATACCCCAAAATCTTGAGGTTGCAACACCAGTCAAGGTGTAAGTACCTGTGCCTGCATTGCTGGCAAAACCAATCGTATTGTTAGTAACCGTAAATCCATCGCCACTATTGGGTGTAGAAATAGAAATAGGTACATTTTGTACACCACCCGTAAAAGTACGTGAGGCTGTTTGATAAAACTTATTATTGTTAATAGTCCAAGAAGTATTTCCTAAACCAATAGACAAGCCTGCACTATTTTGGGCTACACCAAAAAAATCAAAAAAGTTGTTGTTATTGATATTAATACCACTGTTGTATTGGGTACTGCTAACTCCTCCTGAGTTTCCAGAGGCAGCAATCAAACAAGTAGGTAAATTTGACCCTGCGGGACCTAAATCACAAAAAGAAACCGTATTGTTGTCATTACCCGTAGTATTGGTAGCATCATTAGAAAATACGATATTACCCGAACTTCCACCTGCTCCGTTCCCCGAAAAAGAACCTAATACACTACATCTCGTAATGGTGTTGTTAGTGGCTGCGGAGGCAAATGTAATAGTAGAAGTAGCAAAGGCACTAGAAGTGCTAGTATTACTGATAGTCAGCGTATTTCCGCCAGTGTTGAGTCCATCAAAGGTTACATTGTCTGCACCGTTTAAAAGAATAAGGGTATTGTTGGCAATGCTACCTGTAATGGTGCGTGCTACCCCACCCGAAGGCGAAATGGTTAAACTTACCCAACTACTTACAGAAGGCTGGTTCAGTTGTGCCGTTGCTGTTTCAGTAGTATTTCCTGTAATGGAAACCGTAATGTTGTTGCCTGCTTGTGTCCCATTGGCATTGAGGGCATCAAAAGCTGCTTTTAACGTGCTATAAGTGCCATTTGCACCCGTAGAACCAGCGATGCTTACTTGTGCGAATGTTGTTAGGGGGAGAGTAAAAAAAGCTACCCAAAGAGCAAAACACCGCAATAGAATTTTTTTTTGAACAGTAAAATTCATACAGATAGGTTTAAAATTGAATAATATATATATATGTATATAAAAGTAATTAACAACAAAAAACAACTAATGAGTATTAGTTAATAATTTTCATAAAGCCGTAATCCAATGTGAGTTGTGGTAATTACTAAAAGTCGAACTACAAAAAAATATATTTTCCTAATGCAAAGAAGAAATCTTGCTTTCAAGAAAGGAATCAAAGAATTTTGAGGGATGATGAAGGAAATTAGCTTTATACTATATGGATTGGTTGCTTTAAACAAAAAAGCACAAAAACTAAGTTAATCATATAATAATTGCTAACTTAATAAAAAGCACCGAAATTAACAAAAAAATTGTATATTTTCTATAATAATAATCTTCATAGTGTAAAAAACACACTAAAAATGATTGAAACTATAGCAATAACAAGGAGCAACACGAGGCAGCAACACTTAGTATTTTAACTACATTCTTTTATGAATATAAATTCTATTTAAAACTAATATTTATTTGAAAATTGCTAAATTTGTATTTAATTTAGTATATTCGCATTCAGGAAAAAATTTGATTACTAAATGACTACTATTCGCCTGTAGGTGAATGTACTAACTCTTTTACTTGGAATAAAAGGCACAACTGACAGCACACATGAAATACAAAAATATACGCGAAGAAGAACTAAAAAATAAAGTAGGTGCAGACTGGTTCAAGGATTTTGATACAACAGAAATAATTGGCAATATAGATTTTTCGGTTTTTCCTAAAACAGATAATCTTTTTGGCAAAACATCACTCCTTTGGGCAGAAGCTAAAACAGGCGACTACGACCTCTACGCTATGTTTGTGCAGTTGGTACTGACCATAGGCAAGGCTCGGACTTTTGATAAAATGTTGCCACCTGCCTTTTTGGGTGTTTTTGACTGCAAAAAAATTGCCTTTGTGCCGTACACTAGCATACAAGATATTTTTTATTTAAATGATTTTAATTGGAATGTAACGCCAAGCAACCACGAAACCAAAGAGTTTAAGCTCATTAAAGACAGAATTGAGGCAACACTCAAAGAAAATGCCTACGTTTATGACTTCCTGCAAGACGAGAAAGAACTCAAAATATTTATCAAAGACAACATTGCAAGCTCCTCTTTGACGAGCAAGATAAAAATAGACAAAAACAATTTTGTGCCTATCTATTTGCGTTGGCTCGATACCATTAAGCCTATTATTGATGTAAATTGGGACGACCTGAAACAACAATTTAATATCTCGGATAGTGATTTTTATTTGGCAGATTTGTTTGTAGATGACAAAGACACTACGACTATAGCAGATGATGTAACGATTAAAGAGAATTTGTTTGTAATATTCCATAAAGAGGAGTATCAAATTCCTAAAAAGAATATCAAACAAATATTTGATGCAAGTGTCAAAATTAAAGATAAAGCTATTTACCAAAACTTTTGGAAAAGGTATAAACGTCCTCCTTTGCAAGCATTTCAGGACTATATCATAGAACGGAGAGATTTGTTAGTTCCGCAAGACATTAGAGAACGAAAAGGGGCATTTTTTACGCCTCGCCAATGGGTAGAACTATCGCAAAAGTATTTGGCTGATGTGCTGGGCGAAAACTGGCAAGAGGAGTATTACATTTGGGACTGTGCAGCAGGAACAGGTAATTTGCTGGCAGGTCTGACCAATAAACTCAATATTTGGGCAAGTACCCTTGACCAAGCAGACGTAAATGTAATGCACGACCGTATAGACAATGGGGCAAATTTGCTCAAAAAGCACGTTTTTCAGTTTGATTTCCTCAATGATGATTTTTCTAAATTGCCACAAGATTTGCAAGATGTCATTAAAGATGAAGAAAAACGCAAAAAATTGGTAATGTATATCAACCCGCCTTATGCGGAGGCTACGAGTGCTAAAACTGTTACAGGAACAGGTGCTAATAAAGGTGGTGTTACGACTAACTTTAAGATAAATGACTATTTTAAACCTAAAATTGGTAATGCCTCTAACGAAATATTTGCCCTTTTTATGGCAAATATTTATGAAAAAATGCCCAACTGTATTGTTGCTCAGTTTTCTAAAATGAAATTTATACAAGGCTCTAACTTTGTGAAATTTAAGGAATTTTTCAAAGCACAATATTTAAAAGGTTTTATTGTACCTGCCGATACTTTTGACAATGTAAAAGGACAATTTCCTATTGGGTTTACGATTTGGGATACAGCTATCAAAACTAAAATTGATACTATTTCTTGTGATATTTTTGATAAGCAAGGTAAATTTAAAGGCGTTAAAAACTTTTATGGAGAATTGCCGAAAAGCATTAACAGATGGATAAAACTGTATGACAATGGTAGCAATACGCACCTTGCCTATATGGGCAACCCTTCGCCAGACTTTCAACATAATAGCCAACTTTATCTATCTCTGGAAAAAGGTATAGAACATTTTAATTTTTGGGCATTTACTCAAAATAATATTTTCTTTGGTTGTGTTTATTTCACTGTGAGGCAGATTATAGAGGCAGATTGGTTGAATGACCGTGACCAATTTTTATATCCAAATGAAGCTTGGCTGCATGATAAAGAATTTCAAACAGACTGTTTGGCTTTTACCTTGTTTCATGGGCAAAATAGAATTACAAGTAGTGAGGGTATCAATCATTGGATTCCTTTTACGGAACTCGAAGTAAATGCCCAAGAAAGGTTTAAGAGTAATTTTATGACTAACTTTATTAAGGGTAAATTAAAAGTAGAGCAACCTACGAATGAGTTATTGCTTAATGCGGATAGTTCCCCTTTGCTTTATGACGGCAAACCCTTGCTGTTTTCGGCAGAGGCAAAAGCTGTTTTTGATGCTGGTCGTGAGTTATGGAAATACTACCATGCCAAAGAAGATGCTAATGAAAATGCAAGTTTATATGACATCAGAGCCTATTTTCAAGAACGAAACGACAAAGGACGCATGAACTCTAAAAGCAAAGATGAAAAATACAATGCCTTAATCGGCGAATTGCGAGATAAATTAAATGTACTTGCCGATAAAATAGCCCCAAAGGTGTATGAATATGGCTTTTTGAAGGCGTAGTTGTTAAGTTGGTGCTGCTTACAACTTGGCAAACATGAAGAATAAAGAAACCTCCATAAGAACTTTTAACCTTTGTGGAGGTTTCTTTAGCATTAAGTAAAATTCGCCTCAACATACGCACTTACTTGTGCTATTTCCTCCGCTGTAAGTTTTACTTGAAGCAGTGGCGTTTCACTTTCTACCGTACAATGCACAAAACGACCTGCCTTTAAATAAATGGTAATGCCCAAATAATCTGTTCCGTCTGAAGCATAATGAAAACCCGACTGCCCGTAAGCACTAATCGTAATGTCGTTGGCTTGTATGCTTTTGAGAGTGATGTCGTTGATATAATAGTCAAAATAGCCGACCACAGACCTGCCTTCTATCCAATCTAATTGCGAAAAGTCTATTTGCACAGTTGGCTCAAATAAGTGAATAATTTTCAACAAGTGAGCCACATAACCGTTGCGGTAATCCGTTGCAGTGGTTTCTTCCCTGAAGTCTTTTACAGACTGTTCAAAAGGGATTGGAGCAATAGCAACACCCCGAAAAAATACTTCTTGTAGCTCCATTGGTTCTTAGTTTTCTACCGTAAAACTTCTCTCTGTTATTTTGCTGTCTGCATACCACAGTTCTACTTTCCAAGTCCCCACAGGTACAAGTTGTAGGGTAATTCCTGCCTTAGCCCAATAATATGATTTTTCCACCGTAGGGCTAATCGCAATTTTCTGTTCTTTTTCTTGTGTACCATCTGGGCGTATCCATTTCATAATCAATGAATTACCACCTCTATTCTTGTCCAATAAACTCCAGTAAACATAACATATAGCGTAAGTATGTTCACTTTTTTTGAAGTTTTCCAACTTCCTTAAAGGTGATTTTTTGTAACTTTTATCGTCTATATTATCTGTTAGCGTAACCTCCATACTTCCCCAAGTTACCTGAAAAGGCATGGTTTTTACCTTTTTGTCATCTACCCACACCTCTATTCGCCACTCTCCCAAAGGTGTGCCTATTGGCAAAAAAAGTGGAACAACTACAAAAATATCTTTTCCTTTGGCATTATTTTCGGCTTTTTTTCGCAAATAAAGTTGGTTGGTAGCATCATAAATTTCGTAGTGAAGTTGGTTTCGTCTGTCTATGTCCTCTATTTCTATCAATAAATTACTTTGCGAATATTCAAATAATCTGTACTCTTTTAAAATGTCCGAAGCCTTACCTTGCACTACTTTGCTGGTCATGGTGATATGCGTTGTCCCTTCAAAACGTGGAATACGTTTCATTATGTACCAATAAGCACCTCCAATTAATAAGCATACCGCCAATACTCCTGCAATTATCATTTGGCGTTGTGTGGCTTCTTTTTTTAGTTTGGCTTCATTTTTTTCTTGCTGCAACAACAAAAATGCCTTATCTATTTTTTCTGGGCTAATAGACATACCCATTTCTTCGGCGGTGGCTTTGATTTGCTGCAAAGTCATTTTTTTGCCTTCTTCCATCGAGAGGCGGTGAGCTATTTCTAACAAACGACTCAAATCGTCATCATCTATTTGCTGCTTAGACATAGTGGTAAGTTTTTAGTAATTGAAAATTAAGCTAAAAAATTAAACAATAAAAAGCAATAAATAGGCTGTTTAAAAAATACGTAAGGTTTGTAGAGGCTATGTTATGCAGAAAAACAATAGTTTTAAGTTGTCTATAAGCTATAAATGCTTGGAAAACAATTATCTTGCCGATAGCAATTCATATTATTTTACCTCAAACCATGTTTATACAACTGCACGAAACCCCCACCACCCCACCCAAAAAGCTAAGTAAAGAAGCCGTAGAAGAAGAAATGGGTGATTTGCTCAAAAAACTAAGAGAACTACAAACCAAACTGTATGCCCAAAACTCACAAAGTTTATTGATTATCTTACAAGGTTTGGACGCAGCAGGCAAAGACGGTGTTATCAAACACCTTTACACAGGTATCAACCCACAAGGCTGCCAAATCAAGTCTTTTAAAAGACCTACTGCCGAAGAAGTAGCCCATGATTTTTTGTGGCGTGTTCACCCACACGTACCCGCCAAAGGCATGATAGGTATTTTCAATAGGTCATACTACGAAGATGTTTTAGTGCCTGCCGTACAAAAAACATTGCCCCAAGAGATGTTGCACAAAAGAATGCAACACATCAATCATTTTGAGGCATTGTTGCAAGACGAAAAAGTAACGATTGTCAAATTCTTTTTACACATTTCTGCCCACGAACAGCAGGCACGTATCAACGAAAGAAAAACCAACCCCGACAAAGCATGGAAATTTGAGCCACAAGACGACCTCAATCTTCAACAACGTGCATTGTTTACGCCTGTGTACGAACAACTATTTGAAGTTTGCAACGAACCCGAATGGATAATTATACCAGCAGACAGCAAATGGTACAGAAACTATTTGATAGTCAAAGAGTTAATTAATGCTTTGGAAAATATGAATGTGGCTTACCCACCTGCAAAATACGAGCTTTAACAGTTTTTAATACTTTTATAATGAACAAAGCACAAAGCCCTATGGTTGTAAGTGTATTAAGTACAAACTTACTAAACTTTAAACAACTATGTTGATAGATGAACTACTAAGAAGTGCAGATGTAATTGCAGATGATGGTATTGCATTTGCTAAGTATTATCCTGAAAAACAGACGATTATCTGTGAAATTCGTTCTGTTCTTATTAAAGAAGAAGACTTTAAGAAATTGTTTACGGCTATAGGCGAAAAAGCAAAACGTACAGGCACACAAAAAATAATATTTGACAAAAGAAAATTGAAAGTTTTTGACCAAAACGCCATGACGTGGTATCATACTGTTTGGAAAGAAGATTTACTCAAAACTATTGGATTGAAAAAGCACCGTAAATTATTACCATTAGACGATTTGTTCCAAAAAAGTGTGGAAGTAGGCAGACAAAAAATAGCTCGTGAATACAATTTTGATTTTGAAAAATACAACATTGTATATTGTAGTAGCATTGAAGAAGCCTTAGAAAAGTAGTTTATTGGCACTCTTAAAAACATATAAAAGAAAGGTGTAATATTTTAAAAAATATCACACCTTTTTTATTGCTATAAACTTTCCAAAAATTGATTGGAAACTTTCAAATGTTCCTCTAACACTTTTTTGTCCATTTTATTCACCAAATTAGCCATCATGCTCATACGTGGGCTTTGCTTAAAAAAATCTTGGTGTTGCCAAATAAACCGCCAATACAGTCCGTCCCAAACTCTGCACCAATCTCCCTTCGGAAAATCACTCATTTTCAGTAGATAATTTGAGCCACACAAATAGGGTTTAGTCGTTATCAAACCGCCATCTGCATACAAACTCATGCCATAAACATTTGGCACCATGACCCAATCGTAAGCATCTATGTACCACTCCATAAACCAACGGTACACATCATCGGGGCGAAATTCGCAGAGTAAAAACAAACTGCCTGCCACCATTAGCCTTTCTATATGGTGCGAATAGGCGTGCCGTTCTAATTTCCGCACCAACGTATCAAAAGGCAGCAGCCCTGTAGTGCCTTTCCAAAACTGTTCGGGTAGTGGGCGTTGAAACTGCCAAAAATTGGTGGTACGTTGGCGAACTCCTTCGGCAAGGTACACGCCACGCACAAATTCCCGCCAACCTATCAACTGCCTGATGAACCCCTCCAAACTGTTTAAGGGTACGGCGTGAGTTTGGGCATACGCCAAAGTTTTATCTAAAACCTCTTGCGGATTCAACAGCCCAATATTGAGGGCTGGCGTAAGGACAGCGTGAAACAAAAAAACATCGTGCCGAGCTATGGCATCTTCATAATCTCCAAACAAGTGCAGTTTAGTTGCCAAAAAATACTCCAAAACTTGTTGGGCTTCTGCGTAAGTTGTTGGATAGTTAAACGGCGTGAGTTGCCCGTAATGATGCCCAAAATGTGCTTGTAGTTCAATTTTTGCAGCTTTTACCCATTGGTTTTCAGGTAGTTGTAGGTTTGGGGGCAAAGTAATGTTTTTAGGTAGTTTTTTGCGGTTTTCGGTGTCAAAACTCCATTGGTTGCCTTCGGGTTTGCCGTCTTTGTCTAAGAGTACGCCTAATTTTTTGCGTTGTTTGATATAAAAAGAAGTCAAAAAATACTTTTTATCTTCTTTCAATGTCTGTAAAATTTCTTGGGCGGTGTTCAAAAAATTAGGGCTTTCATGCCGAAACAAGGCTATTTCGTGCTGTTGGGCGTACCGTTGCAGCCTTTTCTCTAACAAAAAATCATTGGTGTCTGTATAATGAATGACCTGCACACCCAACTCTTTGGCTTGTGTAAAAATGGTGGAGAGTTTTTCTTGATGATTGATGCAATGTACTTGCTTACCTTTGCTTTGTAGATAAGCTGCATAAAATTTCATAGAAGCCTTATGCAACAAGATTTTTTGTTGGTGAAAACGGTATTGTGAAAAATACAAGTCAGATTCTATCAAAAACACTTGTTCCACAGCATCTACGGCTGCGGATTGGGCGTAAAGTTGGTGAGGAAATACAAAAGTGGCTTTCATAAGTGCTAAAGCACAATTATTAATTAGTAAATTTTTAATTAATAATTATTTTAAGTTGTTGATTATCAAGCTATTGATAATTTTTTTATGCTAACAAATAATCTAAACTAATTCTTAGCAACTACTTAGTTGTGTAGGACTTTGGTAGAACTACTATTGAGGCAAAATGTTATGTAACAATGCTGGATAGCATAAGCCTTAATTTTTTATAACAAAGGAAAGTTGTTTAACGTACCGTACAAAAGCCTTTGCTAAATTAGCCCAAAGTGCTATTTTTGCAAAAAAAGATGACCATGCACCCTACCGAAGAAATTATATCAAAAAAACATTGGACACAAGAAGGACACGAAAATAGAATCACATTTTTAGAAGATTATACTCAAACCTCTTTGCCGTATTTGGCAGGTAAAAAGACTTTTACAGATTTGCCTTCGCTAAAAGGCAATATAGAACAGTATATCGGCATGACCCAAATCCCTACAGGCGTAATTGGGGCTATTAAACTGAAAGGGAAAGATGCAGAAGGAGATTTTTTTGTGCCAATGGCTACTTCCGAAGGTGCTTTGGTGGCTTCGTATCATCGTGGGGCATTGGCTTGTAGCAAAGCTGGCGGTGTTCATGCGGTAGTGGTACACGAAAATGTGCAAAGATGCCCTATTTTCAAATTTGCGGACTTATCTACCGCCCTTGCGTTTATACAGTGGGTAGAAAGTCAAAAACACCTTTTCTCTGCTATTGTTGCCCAACATAGCCGTTTTGCCCAACTCAACAACGTAAAATTTACGATAGAAGGCAATGCCGTTATTATTACCTTCGACTATTATACAGGAGATGCTGCGGGGCAAAATATGGTTACGGTTTGCACAGAGGCTATTTGCCAATTCATTGAAAATCAATCTCCTATTGCCATTGCAGCGTGGTACATAGACGGTAATTTTTCTGGCGACAAAAAAATACGTGGAGCTGCTTTTGCCTTGCCAAGAGGCAAATACGTTACGGCAGAAGTGATATTGCCACGTAACATTGTGGAGCAAGATTTACGGACTACCCCCGAAAAGTTTGTAGATTTTTGGCAGTCGTCTGTGGTAGGTGCTGCTCAAATGGCTTCTTTGGGTATTAATGCTCACTTTCCTAATGGATTGGCTGCTATGTTTATAGCTTGTGGACAAGATGCTGCTTGTGTGTCTGAGGCGTGTATGGGTATTGCAAGGGCAGATTTGACCCCAACAGGCGACTTGTATGGTTCTGTTACATTGCCCAACCTAATTGTAGGGACTGTAGGCGGTGGTACGGCTTTACCCACCCAACAAGAATGTTTGCGAATTATGGGCTGCGAAGGCACAGGTAAATCTCGAAAGTTTGCTGCTATTTGTGCTGCGGTATTATTGGCGGGGGAATTTTCTATTGCTGCTGCTATTTCAGGCGGATATTTCTCAAAGGCTCATAAATTGTATGGGCGGAAAAAAAGCTAAACTTCATAGATATAGTTTTAAAGTAAAACACCGCAAGGACTTCAAGCCCTTGCGGTGTTTTACAACTAAGAATTAGTTTAGATTATTGTTTAGATTAAATTTTCACTAAAAATTTGATAATCAATAACTTAAATTGATTTTTAATTAAGAATTTACTAATTAAGAATTGTGCATTAGCACTTAACTCTATTGTTTTTCGTACTCTTGGTGAATAGCCTTTTGGATTTTAGAGGCTCTGTAATCCACAATATCATAGATAATAGCCAATAACAAGAACAAAGAAGGAGCTGCAAAAGCCTTGAACAAATATTTAGAGAACAAGAAACCACCGCCAATAGCCCCTATAAAAAAGCAAAGTACAATGACTACGTGCAAGATAAATTTGCGTTGTAACTTACTTTGGCTTTCTTCTATGGGTCTTGTAATTAACTTGGCTGCCTCTATCCCAATATCTGTAAATAAGCCTGTGAGGTGGGTAGTTCGGATAACAGAACCCGAAACTTGCGTAACCGTACCATTTTGCAAACCCATTGCCAACAACAAACTACCTGCAAAAACTTGTATCATTTCATCACTGTAGTCATAGTGTCTATCACCAAAATAAGATACATTCAATAAAATTAAAATTACTAAGGCTAAAGGCACAGAATGGGCAAAACGTGGGTTCTTTCTACTCATCAAATCTACCAACAAGCCCGAACAAAAAGAACCAAACAGAAACGCAAACATCCACACCAACTTCATATAAGAGGCGTGCCAACGAAAGGCTACAATTTCATTTGCCAATACCGCCACATGCCCTGTTACGTTGGTGGTCAAGACATCAAAAGCAAAGAAACTTGCAGAGTTTACTGCCCCTGCTGCCATAGAAAGAATAGAGGCAAGCCCTAAATCATGTTGGAATTTTCGTGTTTGTCCTGTGGTAAACATAGCGTGGCATTGGTTATCAGATGTTTGAGTTAAATTTGTTAGAGAACCTAAAAAATTATGCCAAAAAACTGTTTTTCAGTATTTCAATGACATTAAAATTCAATGTGCATTACTATTTTATTATTGGCTCAAAAAAACTAATTTGGCTACCAAAGACTATGTAAATTATGGAAATTATACGGTACAAGCCTATTTATTTGAATGAATGGAATGATTTTTTAAAAGAAGCTAAAAATTCTACTTTTTTGTTTGATAGAAACTTTTGTGAATACCACGCAGATAGATTTACAGACCACTCTGTATTGGTAGTAGAAAAAGATAAAGTGATAGCCTTATTCATTGCAAATCAATCACTTACTACTATTTACTCTCACGCAGGATTGAGTTATGGAGGTTTAATTGTAGCTCCAACCGTTTCATTAGAAAAAGTGTTATGCTGTTTCTACCATATAACCCACTATTATTACCAACAAGGTATAACGGAAATTTTATATAAACAAACTCCCTATTTTTATCATCAACAGCCTTGTTTTGAGGACGAATACGCCTTGTTTTTGTTAAACGCAAATGTAGTAAGACGAGATACCAACTTTGTGATAGACCTACAAAAGCCTTTTGAAATTAGCAAAAGACGCAAACGAAGTATTCAGAAAGCTCAAAAACAAAACATACAAGTAGTTGAGCAAGCAGATTTTACGGCTTTTTGGCAAGATGTTTTAACCCCTACTTTACAAACAAAGTTTGGTGTAAATCCTGTGCATAGTTTACAAGAAATTAGTAGTTTACAAACGGCATTTCCTCAAAATATTAGGCAATTCAATGCCTTATTCAATGGCGAGGTTGTAGCTGGTACAACTATTTTTGAGAACTCAAAGGTAGCCCATGCCCAATACATAGCAGCCAATACGGTAGGCAAAAGCTGCGGAGCTATAGACTTAGTTTTTGAAACTCTTATCACACAAATTTACAAGGACTTTCACTATTTCAGTTTCGGAATTACGAATGAACAAGGAGGACGTTTTTTGAATAAAGGACTAACGGAGTGGAAAGAGAGTTTTGGGGCAAAAGTTTGGATACATAGTTTTTATAGTATAGCTCCTAAAAACTATTATTTGTTAGAGAGTTTTCGATGAAGGAAAACAAACAGAGTTTTTCATAGTGTAGGGTTTGCAAACCCTACACTATGAAAAACTCTGTTTGATTACTTAAAATTAACCATTTTGGTTTTGGGCAATGTACTGTTCTATTTCTTTCAAAGAAACATAGCCATCATAATAGGCTTTGCCCACAATAACACCATATACTCCCATGTCATTCAACCGTTTGATGTCGTCCATAGAGCTGACACCGCCACTTGCAAAGAGTTTGACATTAGGGAAAATACTAATTATTTTTTTGTATAAATCAAAGTTTGGCGACTGCAAAGCCCCATCTTTCGAAATATCTGCACACTTCAAATACATGATACTACGGTCTGCATAATATTCTATGTGTTCCATCAAATCTATCTGCGTATTTTTTAACCTACCACTTACAGCCAATTTGCCATTGAGTACATCTGCACTTAAAATGATTTTTGACCGACCATAAGAAACTATCCAAGACGAAAATAATTCTCTGTTCGTAGCAGCTACACTGCCTACAGTAACCATTTTTGCACCGTATTCAAAGGCTTTGCTCACATCTCCAAAAGACTGTATGCCTCCACCAAAATCTACGTTGAGGTGTGTATGCCCTGCGATAAGTTGCAATGTTGGGTAATTGATGACTGTACGGCTTTTTGCACCGTCCAAGTCAATAATATGTAAACGGCGGATACCATGCTCCTCGAAACGCATAGCTATTTCCAAAGGAGTTTCTTTGTAAACGGTTTTACTGTTGTAATCTCCCTTAATGAGTCTTACACATTTGCCTTCTAAAATAGACAAGGAAGGGATAATTTCTATCATAGTTGTTGATTTGTGTGTTGAATAAAAAATTAGCTAATTCAATATAGTGTTTTAGTATCGTAAGTCAAAGGTTTTAACTACTTTTATCTTGTAAGATGCCTTAGCAGTATTGATACTACAAACATAACACTGCCAAACGATAATCATTGCTTTTCTATCGTAAAACTTTTTAAATAAAGCAACTCCTAAGTTTTAAACAAAAACTTAGGAGTTGCTTGGTATGAATTAAATATATCAGGTAATTTTTGTGTTGGTAAATGTACCGTACCCTTTAGGGTGCAAGGTCAAGTTATGAAAAATTATATTTTAACCTTGCACCCTAAAGGGTACGGTACATTTGATAAGTACGCAAACAATGTTACTTAGAACGAATAGCCTCTACAGGGTCTAAATTAGCAGCAGAAATAGCTGGCATAATACCCGACAAAATGCCTATCAGCGTAGAAATCAACAAGCCTTTGCCGATATGCGACATATTTATTACAATCTCGAAGCTGTCCGTAGATAAGAATGTAAGCATAGACACCAACAACAAACCAGCCACCCCACCAATGCCACTCAAAAAGATAGCCTCGAACAAGAACTGAAACAAAATGAAGTAGTTTTTTGCTCCTAATGACTTTTGAATACCAATCAAATTAGTTCTTTCTTTTACAGACACAAACATAATATTGGCAATACCAAAACCTCCTACCAATAAAGAAAAGAAACTAATAAACCAACCTGCTTTGGTCAAAATGCCAATCAAATTGTCAATAAAATTGGACAACATTTCGGGACGGTTCAACGAAAAATTGTCTTCTTGTAGAGGTTTTAGTCCTCTTACGCCCCGCATACTTTCTCGTAAATCTGCCTCCAATAACTCCAAACCTGCGTCTGTACTGGGGTCGCCTTTTACCGCAATCGTAGGATTGAGTCTTCTTTTATTGCTAAATACTTTGATGAAATAACTATAAGGCGTAATACAAAGGTTGTCTGAACTTGGCGTATCCAACAAACTTGCCCCTTGTTTTTTCATAACGGCAATGATACGCACTACTTTATTCTTAATTTTTATTTCTTTGCCAATAGGGTTTTCTGTACCAAACAAGTCTTCTGCCAACACCGCACCAATCAGGGCTACATTAGCTCCTCCTTCGCACTCTTGCATAGAGAAATAACGACCTGTTTCTATTCGCACATCAGACACTTTATCGTGGTAGTAAGATACGCCAATCACACTGATACCACTTACACTGCTGTTGGCATATTTGGCAGTAAGATTGCCACGCACTGCCGAAATAGACAAGGCGGTAGAGGCGGTTAGGCGTTTTTCTAAGGCTTTGTACTCGTCATATTTTGGGGTAGGACGGTTCACGTATTTCCACCAAGGGTAGTCATCTACAAAAAGCCAAGGCCATTTGGCTACATAAATAACATCGCTGCCCAAGAAATTAAAACTGGCTTTGATACTTTTTTCCAACGTATCTACCATAGCCAATACGCCAATGATAGCGAAAATACCCACCGTAACCCCCAACAAAGAGAGGATAGTACGCAAGATATTTTCCCGCAATGCTCCTAATGCAAATAGGAGGCTTTCATAAATAAGTCTAAGAGTGAGTAACATAAAGATTTTTAAGTTAGCAGGCACAATTTCGTACTTTTTTCTTGAAAATAGGCGTGTTTAAAAGCAAAATATCTAAAAGATTTTTACCATTCATTAGCCTATATTAGCCTTTAGGCGAATGTACTTTAATTTTGCCTTTTTACTCAAACAAAAAAATGTACCACAACAGAACTGCTATGGTACATTTTTTAGTAAAAAATAAAATTATTGACTTTTACACAGTTACTTTTTTAATCGTAATACTGTTGATTTTATCACCTTGTTTGATTAAGTCAATTACTTCTTCGCCTACTACCACTTTGCCAAAACAAGTGTGGTTACGGTCTAAGTGTTGTGTATTTTGGCGGTTGTGGCAAATGAAGAACTGCGAGCCACCTGTATCTCTACCTGCGTGTGCCATAGACAATACGCCTTTGTCATGAAATTGCTTCACACCGTTCAATTCACATTTGATTTTGTAACCCGGACCTCCACGACCTGTACCTTCGGGGCAACCTCCTTGAATCACAAAGTCGGGAATGACACGATGAAATTTCAAGCCATTGTAAAAGCCTTTTTCTATTAAATCACAAAAATTTTTTACTGTATTCGGAGCATCATCATCATACAATTCTGCCTCCATGATACCTTTTGCAGTGTCTATGACTGCATATAATTTTTCTTGTGCCATTTTTAAGAATAAATTTTAAGTGGTAAATATTGCAGCAAAACTAAGAAAGTCATTAGACTTTTAAGTTATTTTTTTTGTTTTTTCATTGCCAAAGTCATATCCATCACTAAGGGTAGTGCATTGTCTTCCATTTCATGCACAACTGAAAAAATATATTTACCTTTTTCCGTTAATTGTAAGCCCGAAATGATACTCATTTCTGTATCACAAATATCTCCTGCTGCTTCGCCCTTCAAGCTACCATCTGCATTACGTATATCAAAAGTAAAATACTTTTTGTCTGTTTTCCCTGAAGGTGTTGTGTAGTTTAATCTTAGATTAAGACTTTTAAAGGCTATCAATGTACCATGTCGTAGTGTTACAACTAAATCTACAGGGGTAGAGGTATCTTCCACCTGCATTGTAAAAATCATAGGTACTTCTTTAAGCCAGACACTATTAGGCACATCAAGGCGTTGTTCTACCATAGCTCCACTACAACCCAAAAGGGTAGAAAGTAGTAAGATACAAAAAAAATTCTTCATAGTTGTAAAAATATTGTTCCTCTCAAAAATAGAAAAAATACAATGATTTTTTGCTGTTTTTGCTATTAAATTTATCTCCAACCACCGCCCAATGCTTTGTAAATATCTATTACCGCATTGAACTGTTCCTTTTTCAAATCTGCCAACTCCAAACGGGTTTGTAGAGAATTTTTTTGTGTCAAAATCACCTCCAAATACGAAGCTCTGCCTGTAGAGAACAAAGTCTGTGAAATATCTGTAGACTGAGCTAATGTAATTACTTCTTGGTTTTTAAGGGCGTACATTTCTTCCAAATTGCTCAACTTGATAAATTGACTATACACTTCTTTGTAGCCTCGTAATACTTTTTGTTGATAATTGAGTAAAGCCTCTATTTCCACAGATTTGGCATAGCTGAACTTGGCTTTTATCATACTCCGATTCAACAAAGGGGCAGACAGTCCGCCCAACAAGTTGTAACCAATAGACTCTGGTGATAACAAAAACTGTGGATTGAAACTCTGCAAACCTGCCGTAGCCGTAATATTTAACGAAGGATAAAAGGCTGCTCGTGCTGCTTGTACGTCTGCGTTGGCTGCCAGCAGTTGATATTCTGCCTCACGCACATCTGGGCGGTTTGCCAATAAATCTGTGGGTACGCCTGCATGAATTACTTTCGGAATAGGTTGCTGGAACAAAGACGTATTGCGGGGAATAGGCTGCGGGAAACGTCCTAACAAAAAGTTAAGCCGATTTTCTATTTCCAAAATCCTTTGGCGTATGCCTATCTCCAAACTCTTAAAATTCAATACTTGTGCCTCAAACTGCTTGACTGCCAACTCATTAGATGTACCTGCGGATTTCTGAATTTCTATAATTGCCAAAGATTTTTCTTGTAGTTCTATTGTCTGCCGAATCGTGGTGAGTTCATTGTCTAAAGTCAATAAATCATAATACATTTCAGCTACATGAGCTATGACGCTGGTCATAATATACTTTCGGGCTTCTACCGTAGCCAAATAACGGCTTAGTGCTGCTTTTTTGCTGTTTTTGAGTTTTTTCCAAATATCCACTTCCCAAGAGGCTTGTAAACCCACATTCAAATCGGGCAGCACTTGTGGCACTACTTCCTCTCTGGTGATATTAGGCGAAAACTGTACGTCATAGTTACCCACTGCATCTGCCGTATAACGCCCAAATTTTTTGACACCAGCCCCAGCTACTGCATTTACGTAGGGTAGTGGCAAACCTTTGGTAGCTACTACTTGCGACTGTGCTTGTTCTATACGTTGTAGGGCTATTGCCAAATCTAAATTGTTGCGTAGGGCGGTGTCTATCAAACTACGCAGCGTAGAGTCGACAAAGTATTCTCGCCAAGACAATAAGGCAGAGTTTTCTGCATCAGGTTGGTTGCGAAAAGCTGCGGGCATTTTGCGGTGCAAAGTAGCTTTTAAAGGTTTAACGGGTTGGCATTGCGAAAAAAGTAATAAAACAGCCAGCCAAACAGCTAAAATATAAGTGGGTGTATCTAAAAATGGTGTAAATCTATTTTTTTTCATGATAATAGTCTTTAAAAGTTGATTTTTGTAGCACAGACTTTATTCCTTTGAAGTGATTTACTTCAAAGGAATAAAGTCTGTGCTATTGGTACATTAAGAAGGTATTTGTTTTTTATGCACGAATTGGGCAAAAATAAAGTACAAACCCGGTATGATAATTACGCCGAACACCGTACCGAATAGCATACCGCCTGCCGCTGCCGTACCAATGGTTTGGTTGCCGATAGCCCCTGCCCCAGAAGCCATAACCAACGGCAATAAGCCCGCAATAAAGGCAAAGGAAGTCATCAGGATAGGTCTTAGGCGGGATTCTGCCCCTTCTATGGCTGCTTGTAGGGGTGTCATACCTTGTTCTTGTTTGAGCATTGCAAATTCTACTATCAAGATGGCATTTTTACCCAACAAACCTATTAACATAACCATTGCCACTTGAGCATAAATGTTGTTTTGCAAGCCCATGACATACAACAAAAACATTGAACCAAAAATACCCGTAGGCAAAGACAAAATAACGGGCAGTGGATAGATAAAACTTTCGTATTGGGCTGCCAAAATCAAATAGACAAATAACAAGCTGATAGCGAAGATAATAGCCACTTGGTTGCCCGCCAACACTTCATCTCTACTCATACCCGACCACTCAAAAGTATAACCTCTTGGCAGCACTTCTTTAGCTACACGTCCTACCGCAGCTATAGCCTCTCCACTACTGTAGCCATTGGCTGGTTCACCGTTAATCATGGCAGAAGGATACATATTGTAACGGGTGAGTTGTTCTACCCCGTACACTCTTTCTATAGTGGCAAAAGCCGAATAAGGCACCATTTCGCCCTCATCATTCTTGACATACAAGTTCAAAATGTCTTCTGGTTGTCGGCGGTAGCGTGGCAAAGCCTGTATCATTACTTTATACATTTGCCCAAAACGAATAAAATTAGTGGCATAGTAACTACCAATCAAGGACTGCAAATTGTCCATTGCGTTTTCTATAGCTACATTTTTTTGGGCTGCCTTGTCGTTGTCTATTCGTACTAAATATTGTGGAAAATTAGCATCAAAACTTGTAAAAACATTAGTCAATTCGGGTTGTTTGTTCAGTGTCTCTACAAATTTTTTGGTCATTTCGTTGAGTTGTTGCAAATTTCCGCTGCCTGTACGGTCTTGTAGCCTTAGCTCAAAACCACTTGCATTGCCATAACCCGGGATAGCTGGTGGCGGAAAAAACTGGATACTTGCGTCTTTTAGATGTTTGGTATGTCGGGTCAAACTATCTATGAGGTTATCTACAGACAAAGTACGGTTTTCCCACGCCTCTAAGCCGATAGTTGCCATACCAAAAGATGCTCCTGAACCGTCTGTCATCATACTAAAACCCGACAAAGTAGAAACTGTGGCTACACCATTCATCTTTTGGGCAACTTCTTGGATACCGTCCATAACGGCTTGGGTTCTTTCCAAAGTAGCCCCCGAAGGTGTCGTTACGTTGGCATAAATTGTTCCTTGGTCTTCGGAAGGAATAAAACTTGTGGGCAGTAGCTTGTTGAGTACGCCTGCACTTATCGTAAAAAACAACAACACGCCAAATGTAACCACTCGCCTATTAGCAATAAGTTCTATTAAACGGCGGTAACGGTGCGACAGTTTATCATAATTTTTGTTGAAATGGTAAAAGAAAATGCCTAACCATGTCGTAGGTTTTTTCTTTTCGTGTTCTTTCAAAAACAAAGCACACAAGGCAGGTGTCAAAGTCAAACTATTGATACCCGACAAGACAATGGCAATGGCTAAAGTAACCGAAAACTGTCTGTAAAATACGCCCACAGGTCCCGACATAAAGGCTGCTGGAATGAATACGGCAGACATGACGAAGGTAATAGAGATTAAAGCCGAAGTGATTTCTTGCATAGACGCAGCCGTAGCCTCTTGGGGTGGCAAGTGTGTATCCTCCATTTTGGCGTGTACCGCCTCCACAACCACAATGGCATCATCTACCACAATACCAATCGCCAAGACTAAGGCAAACAGCGTAAGCAAATTGACAGAAAAACCAAAAAGATACATGAAAGAAAAAGTACCAATCAACGAAACAGGAATGGCAATGATAGGAATAATGGTAGAACGGAAGTCTTGTAAAAACAAAAACACCACAAAAGCCACCAAAATAAATGCTTCTATCAAGGTTTTGAGGACTTCATGAATAGAGGCATCAAGGAAACGAGAAACGTCATAACTAATGGTGTATTCCATGTTAGGCGGAAAAGTCGTTGTTTTGAGTTCCTCCATTTTCTTTTTCACATCTGCAATGACTTGTTTGGCATTAGACCCCGGTCTTTGTTTCAAAATAATAGCTGCCGAAGGTTTGCCGTTTTCTTTAGATAATACGTCATAGTCCAAAGAACCAAATTCTATTTCTGCTACATCTTTAAGGCGTAAAATTTTACCGTCTGCATCTGATTTCAGTACAATATTTTCGTACTGTTCTTTTCGCGTAAATTTGCCTGTATATTTCAAGACATATTGCAAAGATTGGGCTTGTTTGCCCGAGCTTTCGCCAATTTTACCCGGTGCAGCCTCTATGTTTTGCCTCCGCAATGCTTTTTGTATATCTTCTGCCGAAATATGATAATTAGTCATACGGTCTGGCATGAGCCATACACGCATAGCATATTCTCTTGAACCCATGATATCGACAAAACCTACTCCATCTATTCTTTTAAGCTCTGCTAATACATTAATATCTGCAAAGTTGTAAATGAATTCTTCGGTTACAGTGGTATCTTGGCTAATAAGGTTCAAGTACAACAACATACTGTTTACTTCTTTTTCGGTGGCTACCCCCGCCTTAATAACCTCTTCGGGCAACTCGTCTAATACGGTGGACACCCTATTTTGCACGTTTACGGCTGCTAAATCTGGATTTGTGCCTACTTGGAAATAGACTTGAATAATACTTGTACCGTCATTCCCCGAAACAGAAGTCATGTACGTCATGTTGGGTACACCATTAATGGCTCTTTCTAAGGGCGTAACTACGGCTTTTGCACACACTTCGGCATTTGCCCCTGTGTACTTGGTTGTTACGGTAACGGCTGGCGGTGCAATATCTGGGTACTGCGTAACGGGCAATTCGTACAGAGCCAAAGCTCCTAACAATGTAATAAATATAGAAATGACCAAAGAAAGAATTGGTCTATTGACAAAGAAACTTGACATAGAAAGAAAAAGATTAAAGTGAAAAAAAGGAATAGTTTAGTTTTGGGCTAACTGCCGAATAATGGCTTGCAAGTCCTTTGTTTCGGGTTGCACCGCCATACCTTCTTTCACGTCTTGTGTTCCTTCATAAATAATACGGTCTTCCAAACTTAAACCACTTTCTACGATATACAAGTGAGGAATACGTAATTTGGGCGTAAAACTACGCATACGAGCTACGTTGTCTTTGTCCAATACAAAGACATAAATTTTATCTTGTATCTCAAAAGTAGATTTTTGAGGAATGACCATTACGTTTTTGAGTTTGCGTCTGATACGCACTTTGCCACTTGCCCCATGCCTCAAAATATTGTCGGGGTTAGGAAAAATAGCCCTAAAAGCAATACTACCTGTTTGGTCATCAAATTCACCTTCTACCGTTTCTATCTGTCCTTTGTAGGTGTGTTCTCGGTTATTAGCTAAAATCAACGACACTTCATTGGTTTCGGCAGTAGCTTTGAGGTGTAGGGCAAAATCTAAGTATTCTTTTTCAGAAATATTGAAGTAAGCATACATAGATTGGTTGTCTGAAATACTGGTAAGTAAACTACCCTCGTCTATCAAACTACCAATTTTATTAGGAATACGATCTATTACACCATCAAAAGGTGCTTTTACTTCGGTATAAGACAGACGTAGTTTACACGCATCTTCATACGATTTAGCTTCTTCTATTTTGGCTGCTAAGGCTGCTAATTTTGCCTCTGCCATTTCTTGTTCTGTTTTCGAAACAATGTTTCTACTCACTAAAGTCTTGACGTTTTCTAAATTGAGTTCCGCAGATTTGGCTTCTGCAATGGCGTTTTTGAGTTGGGCGTGGGCTTTGAGGACTTCGCCATGATACTCTTGGCTACTGATGCTGAACAAAATTTGCCCTTTTTTTACTTTTTCGCCTTCGTCTATATGTATTTTTTCCATATAGCCCTTTACTCTGGCACGTAGTTCTACGTTTTTGAGAGATTGGATACTGGACACATAATTGTTATGGTGTACCGTATCTATATAAATAGGTTGGATAATAGGATAGGACGGTGGTAATGTTGTTGCATTTTCGGGCTTTGCCGAGCAGCCACTTAACCATATTGACACCAAAAAAAGGTGTAATAAAACGAATTTTTGAAGACTTTTTTCCATAAATAAATAATTGAAACAAATGTTTGTGAAAATGCAGCTATGAAACGACTGCAAGCATACGATTTTAATAATCTTTAATAGATATTAAAAGTTTATTAGAATTGTTAAATCTTGTTAAGTAGGCTAATTGTATAGCTTGGAGGGTAGTTATCAAAAAGTATTTGCCAAAGTTGCCTAAAAACATCTTTGGTAGAGCTACAAAGAAAATAAAGAAAAGTGCTTACTTTTGTAAAATGAAAATTTTGTGTAGATGGAAAAAATAGTTGTAGAAAAAAACGAAACTGCCCCCCCTACTAAATCGGCAGTGAAAGATATTAGAAAAATGACTTTGGCGGAAATCCAAACGGCATTAGTGAACAATGGCGAAAAAGGTTTTCGGGCAAAGCAAATTTATCAGTGGCTTTGGAAACAATCCGCCCATAGTTTCGAGGAAATGAACAACCTGAGCAAAGAACTAAGAAATTGGTTATCAGCTAATTTTGTCATTCGCCCTATTCACATAGCCGAAAAACAACGCAGTGCAGACGGCACAATCAAAATAGCTTTTAAACTGCATGATGGACATTTGGTAGAGGGTGTGTTGATACCGACAGAAGACCGTATGACAGCTTGTATTTCTTCGCAAGTAGGCTGTTCTTTGACTTGTAAATTTTGTGCTACAGGTTATATGGACAGAATACGCAATTTAGACGCAGGCGAAATTTATGACCAAGTGGTGTTGATTAACCGTTTGGCACAGGAACACTACCAAATGAACTTGACCAATATCGTTTATATGGGCATGGGTGAACCTTTATTGAACTATGCAAATGTGTTGCAGTCAGTAGAATATTTAACTTCGGAGGAAGCTGGTTTGGGTATGGCAAGCAAACGGATTACGGTTTCTACGGCAGGTATTGCCAAAATGATAAAGAAATTGGGTGATGATGGAGTGAAGTTCAATTTAGCTTTGTCTTTGCACGCTGCCAACGACACGAAACGCAACCAAATCATGCCGATTAACGAGTCGAATTCTTTGGAAAATTTACGAGAGGCATTAAAATATTTTTATCAAAAAACGAAGAACAAAGTTACTTACGAATACATTGTCTTCTACAAATTCAACGACACTATACAAGACGCAGACGAGTTGTACCGTTTTACCCGCCACTTACCTGCCAAAGTGAATGTGATAGAGTACAACCCCATAGCCGAAAGTAATTTTGTGAACACAGACGGCAAGACGTTGGACAAGTTCTGCCAATATTTGGAAAACAAAGGCGTAGTTGTGAATGTACGCAGAAGTAGAGGCAAGGACATAGACGCAGCTTGTGGGCAGTTGGCGATTAAGGATAGGAAGTAGGATTGATAAACCGATATTTAGTTTTTCAGTAGTGGTTAAAAAGTATAATTATTTAATTTACTGATTATCAATCATTTAATTATTATATATTTTTTACCACTACCTTGTTTTTTAGCATATTTTTACTTACTTGTATTAAAACGAGATAAAAGAGTATCTAATTCCTTTTCGTGTCCTTCAAAATCAAAAACGCAAGTGTATTTTGCTTTTTTGTGTTGCATTAGACTTTGTGCTTCATACAAATTATATAATTTCGTTTCTTTATCTTTTAAACAATAAAATAGTATTTTATGTAAAAAGCTTTTTTGCTCAGGGCGAAATCCGTCTGAGTATCTTGGTAACATAACAAACAAAGCATTTACCCGATTAATTAACTCTTGTTTGTTATTTTCAGACAAACAGTACTTTACCTGATTAAAGTCATAAACTAATTCAAGATGTTCTAACCAAATATTCGCATTTACTACTTCCTCATAATTAGACTGAAGTTGAGTATCTATTTTAGGTAAAATATCTCGTGCCTCTGTTATCTTTACTTTTGTATCTGGGTGATTGTGATAAACAGAAATACAAATAGAGCAACGTAAAGATTCTACAAAGTCTAAGCAAAATTTTGTACCATAAAATTCTTTTACAGCTTCTAATTTTGCTTTAGTAAAACTTAGATTCGAGTGGTCAATATGTTGTGCTGTTTTAAGCAAACTTATTTTAAGTTCAATATTTTTTTGTACACTTGGCAATTTTTGAAACAGTAGAACTTTAGCTTTTTCTTTTTCTTTATCAATAATATATTTTGATGCTAAATTATTAGTAATTTGTATAATAGATTTCTCTGTTGTTTCAACTTTGATTGCTTCTTCGTATAATGGAGCAATACAACAAGCTACATCATAACCTCTCCCACAACCCATGCAAATTTTTGGTAAAAGTAGGTTTAAAAGTTCAAGATGTTTTGCAGCAAGTTTTCTCTTATCCTTTTTTATGTAATTGTCTAAGATAAATTGAGAACGTAAGAGTAAATCATCAAGCTTGATACTTTGTCTTTCAATAAAACAATCACAGAGGTTTTGTAAAGTACTCCATATTACATCGTTGTTTGTGTTATTGACATTTTTTGATTTATTACTTCTCCCTAATATTTCATTTATCCTTTCTTCAACTTTTTGATATACTTCATTCTTTACCTCTTGTGAGTAGTCAAAGAAACTTTTAAAACCATCAAATTGATTTGCAAAGTTACAGTATTCAATTGCTATAAAATCATTATAAGTATTACATTTTTCATAGATGGATACATAATTTTTGATGTAATCAACTAAAGTATTTAAGGTTGGTTCTTTAAGAGTGTACGCTGTTGATTTTGTAACACCATTTACAGGCATTACCTTTAAAAGGTACTCACTTTTAAATAATTCATTTGATAAATAACGTAAGTCCTCAATAGGTATGGTGTTCCTTGCCCCCTTAGTTGCCTTTCTTGCAACTAAGGCTTTCAGCATTTCTAAATAATAGGGGTTATTATAAGGCTTTTTCTTAGACATATTAGTAAAGTAGGTTGATTATAGCTAATAAAACGCAAATAAATGGTAATAAGTTGCGTTGATAAGCCTCTTAAATTTGTTTCAAGAAAACATTAGTAAGCTCATATAGATTTTCACCTTGTAAAGGTGTGATAAGTTTTGATGTGCAAAAATGTTTCAATCATTTTTTTCAAACTTTTAATCTCACATTGAATAATGAAAACACATTTTGAAAAGCCCAAAGCAGTATCGGAATCAATCTTCGAGGAGAAAGTGCTACCTAAAATTATCAAGGATAATAATTTACTCTTACTTGATTTCGAGCTTATGAAACGCATACCTGTTAAGTACGTGATTGATAAAGCTATTGAAGATGGTACATTAAAAAAAGATGGCACTATCATAGAAAGTTCGAGTGGCTCTTATGCCTTAGCATTAGCTGAATACGGAATGATTTATGGATATTCTATTATTATTGTTGCAAGCAGTGCAATTAATAAAATGCTAAAAAATAGGCTTGAAGCACTAGGAGCTAAGTTAATATATCCAAACGGAAATAACCAAGAAGTTCGTGTTAAATTTATAGAAGAATATCTAAAAAATAATGAAGATATTTTTCATACTAATCAGTATGCAAATCGTGATAACTGTATTGCCTATTATGATGTTATTGATAAAATCTCATCACAATCTTCAAATATCGATATTTTAGTAACAACAGTTGGCACAGGGGTTTCTATTTCAGGAATGGCAGAACGTCTATTACAAAAAAATCCTGCAACAAAAATAGTAGGAGTTGATGTATTTGGGAGTATGTCTTTTCATAAGGTAGATTCAAATGATTACAATATGAATTTAGTATCAGGTTTTGGTTCTAATCGTATAATGGAAAACTTAAATTACTCGATAATAGATGAAGTTCACTGGCTTACAGCTAATGAAATACACTTGTCTGCCAAAAAATTATATGAGACCTATGGTATATACAAAGGTCCCTCTTCGGGTGTTGCTTGGTGGGTTGCAAAGTATTATGCTCAAAAATATCCCTGCAAAAAAGTAGCTGTTGTATTACCTGATAATGGTGATAGATATTTTGAAACAACGTACTCAGAGCAGTTCTTTAAAGAGCATAATTTCAATAATGAGATTCCAAATAATCCTCAAATAATTGAGCAATTAGATAATTTAGCTAATAATCAATGGTCTTGTTTTTCTTGGCTTCGTAAAGATAGAAAAATAACGTAGAATATATTCTTAAAAACAAACCTACCTACTCACACAATCATAGCTCTTTGGACTCACCCCAAAAGCTATGTTTTTTTATTACACCCCAAAAACACCGCAAAGCCTCCAAACAAACATTCGCATAAACAATTTTACTTGATTATCAATAGCTTACAAAAGTAATCAATCGGCTATTTTACCATAATGTTAAATTTACACCGAATAAACCCGCCTTTATGTTACTAAAGAGTGAAAGAGAGGCTAAGAATGTAATTGTAAGGTAAATTAGCTTTTACGTTCACGTAACACTACTTACCTACCTTTGCACCGCAATTCAAGCACATTAATTACTTATCAAAATAACAAATTTATGCGACAACTTTTTATTACTTTCTTATTCTTTATCGTCAGCACGTTGGCGTTTGCCCAAACGGGGACAGTAAAAGGAACTATTAAGGACAAAAACACGAATGAAGGCTTGGTAGGTGCTACCGTAATGATTGAAGGCACTACTATAGGCTCAAATACAGATATAGAAGGCAATTTTGCTTTTAAAGCACCTGTAGGCACATACAATTTAATCATTTCTTTTGTGTCTTACAAAACACATAAAATTACAGGGGTGAAAGTAGAAAATGAAAAAGTATTAACGATTCAACATAATTTAGAAGAAGATAATACGAATTTGACAGAGGTAGTCGTGTATGGTATCAAAGAAACGAATACTTCAGTAGCAGTAATTAACGAAATGAAACGCATGGACGCAGTAGCTGTTGGGGTTTCTTCTGAACAAATGAGCAGAACTTTGGACAGAGATGCAGGACAAGCCGTAAAAAGAGTACCGGGTGTGTCTATAGTAGATGATAAATTTGTGGTGGTGCGTGGTTTAAGTGAAAGATACAATACGGTGTTATTGAATGATGTGATTACACCAAGTTCAGAAGTAGATTCAAGGGCTTTTTCTTTTGATATGATACCTACGGGGGCTTTAGATAAAATGTTAGTGATTAAATCTACTACTGCCGAAAACCCCGGGGACGTAGCTGGTGGCGTAATTAAACTTTACACAAAAGGCTATTCAGATGCCAACAGTTTCAATGTCAATGTAACTTCTGGCTACCGTTTCGGTACAACTTTCCAAAATGCACTTTCTCAAAAACAAACTGTAACAGACTTTTTAGGTTTTGATTCTCACCGCCAACTCAATATGTCTTTCCCTCGCCGTTTGGGAAATGATGCCCGCCAAAACGCAGAAATTGCCAAAGGTTTACAACCTTATTGGGACGCAAGCAATGTAAGTATCCTGCCTGATTTGCGTTTGAGCATGAATTTGAGCCGTAATTTTTTCGTGAAAAATGTCAAAGTTGGTAACATCACTGCCATTAACTACAGCAATACTAACCAATTTATGAATATCGAAAGAAACTTGTATAACAACAAGGCAAATGACGATATAAAAGCAGAAAGAATTTATGGTTATTCAGATGCGTCTTTCAATAATACTGCACGTTTGGGCGTAATGCACAACTGGTTTATGTTATTGAACCCGAATAACCGCATAGAGTTTAGAAATTTATTTAACCAAACAGGCATTACAGAAAGCATTGTGCGTACAGGCGTGAATGATGCCAATGGTTTTGAGGTAAAAAATTACAATTTCATGTACGAAAGTCGCAGCATTTATTCAGGACAGTTGGCAGGCTACCATGATTTGAAAAACGAAAAAACAAAAATTAATTGGACTTCGGGCTTTGGTTATACGTTCCGTAACGAACCCGACAACCGCAGAGCTAAAACGCAAAGAGTAGGTAATTCAGAAAACTTTACGGTTACTTTCCCACCTACAGCAGCCGTTTTTGAAGCAGCACGTTTCTACTCAAAATTAGCTGAAACGAATGTAATGCTAAGAGGTGATATTGAACACAAAATTAAGTTCAAAGGTCGTGAGGCTAAATTGAAAGCAGGTTTATACGCAGAAAGAAAAGACAGAGTATTCAATGCACGTTGGATGTCTTATGTAAAAAGTGTAAATTTTGACAATACAATAGGTTCTCAACCTGTAGAAAGCATTTTTAACAACCAAAACAATCTTGATGGCAGATTTGGTTTGACTTTCACAGAAGGCACAACGCCAGAAGATGCTTACAAAGCTAATAACACATTGTTTGCAGGTTATGCGTCTGCCAATTTACCATTAGGCGAAAAATTGAATGCAAATATAGGCTTGCGTTTAGAATACAACGACCAACGCATTCTTTCAGAAAAAAGAGGTGGGGCAAAAGTAAATGAAACGAAACAAGTTTTAACACCAATGCCTTCGTTAAACCTTACATACAACCTAACAGAAAAACACTTACTCCGTTTTGCTTACGCCTACACGATTAACAGACCAGAGTTTAGAGAAATTGCACCATTTGGCTACTACCGTTTTGATTATGACGTATTTGTGGCGGGTAATCCTAATTTACAAAACTCAAATATTCACAATGTAGATTTGCGTTATGAATGGTATCCGAATGACGGTGAAGCAATTTCGGTAGGTGCTTTCTACAAAAACTTCATCAATCCTATTGAAGTAGGTACAATCGTAACAGGTGATGCACGTACTTTCACGCCTTACAACGCAAAATCTGCTACTAATTACGGTGTAGAATTAGACATGAGAAAATCTTTGGGAACATTGACAGATGCCCCATTTGTAAAAGACCTTAGCGTAGTGGCAAACTTCGCCCTTATCAATAGTAGTGTAGATGTAAGCAACTTGGGCAGCACATTTGATAAATCAAGACCGATGATGTACCAATCTCCTTACTTAGTAAACGTAGGTTTGTTCTATAACAACGAAGCCAGCAAAACACAATTTAACTTACAATACAATGTTTTGGGCAAACGTCTGTTCGTAGTGGGTGATGTGCAGTATCCTACACAATACGAAATGCCTCGCCACTTGATAGACTTAGCAGCCAGCAAGAGATTTGGCAAGTTAGAAGTTAAAGCAGGTATTTCTGACTTATTGAATGCACCGTTTTTGATTAAACAAGACAGTGGTAACAGAGATGGTAAAATTACAGATTCAGACGAAACAATTATCCGTTTGCAAAGAGGTACTTCTGTGACATTGGGAGTTTCTTACGGACTATAAAACTAAATTATCAAGTTCCTAAGGGTTTAAAAAACCCTTAGGAACTAAAAAAATAAAACAATTCTAATTTCTAAACAAAATGAAAACTACATTCCAAAACTTATTTTTAGCTTTTGCCTTAGCAGGCGTATTTGCTTCATGTTCAAGTGATGTAAGCACAGGAGCATTGCCAGCCCCTACGCCTACACAAACAGTAGAAGTAAACGGCAGCGAAGCCATTACCAAAGATACCAAATGGACAGCAGATAAAAAGTATTTGTTGAAAGGCTTTGTAAGAGTAAAAGCAGGAGCTACTTTGACCATAGAACCGGGTACGATAATTTTGGGAGATAAAACTTCTACAGGTTCATTGATTATAGAACGTGGAGCAAAAATTATGGCAGAAGGTACGGCTCAACGCCCTATCATTTTCACTTCTGCACAACCCGCAGGTTCTCGTAGCTATGGTGATTGGGGTGGTTTAGTAGTTTTGGGTAATGCCCCTACTAACAAACCTACAACTACAATTATTGAGGGTATTCCTGATGCCCCTTATGGTGGTACAAACGCCAACGACAACTCTGGAGTTATCAAATATGTGCGTATAGAGTTTAGTGGTGTAGCTATTAACCCTAATAACGAAATTAACGGTTTGACATTAGGCGGTGTAGGTGCTGGTACAAAAGTAGAATACGTACAAATTTCTTATTGTGGAGATGATTCATTTGAGATGTTTGGCGGTAATGTAAACGCAAAATATTTGATAGCACACAGAGGTTGGGACGATGATTTTGATACAGACTTCGGTTACAGTGGCAACGTACAATATGCTTTGTCTATTCGCAACCCAGAAATTGCCGACCAATCACAATCTAACGGCTTTGAGTCTGATAACGACAACCCTGCTACAGTAACAGACCCTCGTACAAGAGCTACTTTCTCTAACGTAACTATTTTCGGAGCATTAGACAGAGGTGCAGCCCCTAATAACTTGTATGGTCGTGCTGCCCACTTGCGTAGAAATACTCGCCAAGCTATATTTAATTCAGTATTAACAGGTTACAGAGTAGGCGTGCATATAGACGGTAGCATCACACAAGCAGACGCATTGGCAGGTGAGTTGGAAATTATGAACACGACTTTGGCTGCAATGGAAATTCCAGTAGGTACATATACTTCATCAAATAACACAGTTACGGTAAGTGCAGCTTCGCAAGCTATTGTAGATTGGTTCAATACTCCAGCTAAAAACAATACAATCGTAAGCAATTTGGCTAGCATAGGTTACAATAGTGTAAATATGGAAAGCCCTACCCTATTGCCTCCAACTACTTCTTCTTTGTTGGGTGCAAACGCAGCTTCTTTCACACACCCAAGAGTAAGCAATACTTTCTTTGACAAAGTGAATTTTAGAGGTGCTTTCGGTACAACAGATTGGACTAAAGGTTGGGCGAATTTCAACCCACAAAATACAACGTATTAGTAAATAACCTCTCCCCCTACCCCCCTCTCCAAATGAAGAGGGTTGTGGGGGTGAGGTCATAAAAAATAAAAGCAGTTTCGTAACAGTCAATTACAATAGATTATTTTGATAAGGACTATTAAGGTTCAAAATGTAGATAGTTGGTGTTTTTTAAATACCAACTATTTTTTGTTATAAAGCCCTAAGCCGTATCTTTACTTAATAATATGCAAAAGAGTTCTGTAGCATGGGCTTTAGCCTGTGCATTAATTAATTGGTTTTCAACATATTAAAAGCACAGGCTAAAGCCTATGCTACAAAATAATATTTATGTATAACGACTCTTGGATTTTAGCTTTACTACTGACCAAAATTTTTTGTTTGTTGTTGCTATTTTATGCCTCTTTGCATGGCATTAGCATAGCCTTTCGCTGGCAAGCCAACAGCACCAACAGCTTACAGTTGAGCTTAGAACGAAAAACCTACCTCATTAGCAGTATTATTTCATTGGTATTGCTTTTTGAACTAATGAGCTTTGTGTTGTTTGTGGTGCTGGTGAATACGCACTTGCCTACAATTATTAAAGGGGCAATGTGTGCCTCTGGCGTACTTAATAGCAACGAATACGGCACACCTACACTGTTTGTAAAAGCAGCAGCCTTGTTGGTGTATGTAGCTTTTTTAGCTCTGCAATACTTAGATGATGCAGAACCTTTGTACCCTCTTACGCCCAAAAAATATGGTTACATTGTGCCTATTGTTGTCTGTTCAGTAGCAGATTTTGTGCTACAACTCCTGTTTTTTGGCGGACTTCAGCCTGATAAAATCGTAACTTGTTGTAGTGTAAATTTCGTGGGAACAAGCAGCCCAACGCATTTGGAATTTTTGGGAGGAGGATTTAGTTCTCTACAGCCTTTTGTATGGGCATGGGTAGCAGTAGCTATTTTAACAGGCATAGCAACAGCCTATAACAATAATAAAAATTATTATTTACAAATCCTCTTAGCTGTCATTTATACAATCTTAGGGTGTTATACCCTCAAATACTTCTTTGTCAAGTACATTTATGGCGTGCCTTCGCATTATTGTTTGTATGACACCCTACTTGGCAACTACCACTACATAGGCTTTTTGCTATTTGGAGCTTATTTTGTTTTACTTTTCAATATAGTTGTCATGACAATATTCTATAAAAATGGACAAAACCTTACATATAAATTTACCCAAGAAAGCAAATTGTTAAAAAATACAAATATAGCTATTTTAATATTCAACACACTAATACCTCTCTTGTATTGGTTATTTTGGCAGGGGGACTTATAAAAAACTTAAAGGGCAGAGAATATCTCTAACCCTTTAAGTTCTTTCAACCAGCTATGAAAAGAAATATTTAATGCAATGCTTTAAACATTTACCTATGCAATGATACAAGTATTGTTTGAATTTTCAAAATTCTTACTTGTGTATTTTTTACACTTTAACAAATTTTAACTTTTAATAATTTTGTTTTTTGTTTAATATTTTTAATGAAAAATTAAACAAAAAACACTTTAATAGCAGTTGTCCCCTTCTCGATAGCTTCTGTTACAAAAGCATTTAATTTTTGTTACAGCCCTAAAAAATTTCGTAAAATTCCGATTTCTTGTATAGCTTTGCACCCCAATAACACCCCACACCCTAAAGGATTCCAAAGCCTTTAGGGTGTGATTTAATAGAGAAATTTTTTACAACTATGCCCAAAGATAACAGCATCAAATCCGTTTTGATTATTGGCAGTGGTCCTATTATTATTGGACAAGCCTGCGAATTTGACTACTCTGGCTCGCAAGCCTCACGGTCATTAAGAGAAGAAGGCATCGAGGTCATTCTCATTAACTCGAACCCTGCGACAATTATGACGGACAGCGTAACCGCCGACCATATTTATTTGAAGCCTCTCGAAAAGAAATCCATTGTCGAAATTTTACAGAAACATAAAATTGATGCCGTTTTACCAACTATGGGTGGTCAAACGGCATTAAATTTAGCATTGGACTGTGAAAAGGCGGGCATCTGGAAAAAGTACGGAGTGAAGATGATTGGTGTGGACGTAGAGGCTATCAAGACTACGGAAGACAGAGAGTTGTTCCGCAAGAAAATGATAGAGTTGAACGTAAATGTGTGCAAGGGACGTACTGCTAATTCGTTTTTGGAGGGCAAAGAAATAGCCCAAGAAATTGGTTTTCCGTTGGTGATTCGCCCTTCGTTTACTTTGGGCGGTACAGGTGGCGGTTTTGTAAACAGCCCACAGGAGTTTGAAAAAGCCCTGAAACATGGCTTAGATGCCTCGCCTGTGCATGAGGTTTTGATAGAACAAAGTATTTTGGGCTGGAAGGAATTTGAGTTGGAAATCTTAAGGGACAAGGTGGGTAACATGATTATCATTTGCTCTATCGAAAATTTTGACCCTATGGGTATTCATACAGGCGACTCTATTACGGTAGCTCCTGCGATGACCCTTCCTGATACGGTTTACCAACACATGAGGGATTTGGCGATTAAAATGATGCGTGGTATCGGTAATTTTGCGGGTGGTTGTAACGTACAGTTTGCTGTGAACCCCAAAGACGACACCATTGTAGCCATAGAGATAAACCCAAGAGTATCAAGGTCTTCTGCGTTAGCTTCTAAGGCTACGGGCTATCCGATTGCCAAAATTGCTGCAAAATTGGCGTTGGGTTACAATTTAGATGAATTGAAAAACCCAATTACTAAAACAACTTCTGCTTGCTTTGAACCTACTATAGACTACGTAATTGTAAAAGTACCACGTTGGAATTTTGACAAATTTAGAGGAGCAGACGACAAATTAGGCTTGCAAATGAAGTCTGTAGGCGAGGCAATGGGCATAGGTCGCAATTTCCAAGAGGCTTTGCAAAAGGCTTGTCAGTCATTGGAAAACCGCCGAAATGGTTTGGGAGCAGACGGCAAAGAAGTAACCGACCAAAACAAGATTTTATACAGTTTGGAAAATCCAAGTGGTGGCAGATTGTTTCATATCTATGATGCCTTCAAATTGGGCATTTCGTTCAAGACCATTCAGAAATTAACAAAAATAGATAATTGGTTTTTGCATCAAATAGAAGAATTGGTATTGATAGAAAAAGAAATTGCAAAATACCAAATCAGTAATTTACCAAAACCTTTGCTTTTAACAGCCAAACAAAAAGGGTTTTCTGACCGCCAAATTGCACATATTTTGGGTTGTGTAGAAAGTCAGGTGAATAAGTTGAGAAATGAGCAAGGTATCAAGAGAGTTTACAAAGTGGTAGATACTTGTGCAGCGGAGTTTGAGGCAAAAACGGCTTATTATTACTCTACTTTTGAGGGAGAAAACGAATCTGTATCTACAGACCGTAAAAAAGTAGTAATTTTAGGTTCAGGTCCTAACCGCATTGGGCAAGGAATAGAGTTTGATTATTCTTGTGTGCATGGTGTTTTGGCAGCTAAAGAGTGTGGTTACGAAACCATTATGATTAACTGTAATCCCGAAACGGTATCGACAGACCCCGATATTTCAGATAAATTGTACTTTGAGCCTGTATTTTGGGAACATCTGTACGACATTATTCAACATGAAAAACCTATTGGTGTGATTGTGCAGTTGGGCGGACAAACGGCATTGAAATTGGCAGAAAAACTACACCGTTACGGTATTCCAATCATTGGCACAACTTACGAAAGTTTGGATTTGGCAGAAGACAGAGGTAGATTTTCGGATTTGTTGAAATCTTTGGACATTCCGTATCCGCAATATGGCGTAATAGAAGATGCCGAACAAGCCGTAGAGTTGGGCAAACAGTTAGGTTTCCCATTATTGGTGCGTCCTTCTTACGTTTTGGGTGGGCAAAGCATGAAAATTGTCATCAACGAACAAGAATTGGAGCAGCACGTTGTCAATATCTTGAATGAACACGCAGGCAATAGAGTGTTACTCGACCATTTCTTGGAACACGCCATAGAAGCCGAAGCAGATGCAATTTGTGATGGCAAAGATGCGTACATTATTGGTATCATGGAACACATAGAGCCTGCGGGTATTCACTCTGGCGACTCTAACTCAGTATTACCGCCATTTGACTTGTCGGACAATGTAATTCAACAAATCAAAGACATTACACATAAATTGGCGATAGCCCTTAAAACTGTCGGCTTAATCAACATACAATTTGCGGTAAAAGACGAAAAAGTGTATGTGATAGAGGCAAATCCGAGAGCCAGCCGTACCGTACCGTTTATTTGTAAAGCCTACAAAGAACCGTATGTAAACTATGCGACAAAGTTGATGTTGGGCGAAAAGAAAATTTCGGATTTTAAATTTAACCCACAATTAGAGGGATACGCCATTAAAAACCCTGTGTTTTCATTCAATAAATTCCCGAATGTAAATAAAGAATTGGGACCTGAAATGAAATCTACAGGCGAGGCTATTTACTTTATAGATGACCTTTCTGATGACTATTTTATGAAGTTGTATCAGGATAGGAATGTGTATTTGAGTATGTAACACCTCACACCCTACCCCCTCTCTAAATTGAGAGGGGGTTTTGTTTTTTGTAGCATAGGTTTTAGGCTATGCTACACATGATAATCTTTATTTGATGCTTAGCCACTTGGAAAGAGTAAACCAAAGATGTAAAGCATAAAACTTTATATTTTTTATATCATGGTATTGCGTAAGAGCTATAAGATTTGTATCTAATACTCCTAAGTAATTACCTAAATATCTTTTAGAAAGCAAGTTAGGCACTGCATAGCCTGCATCAAATTCTATTTTTTCGGCTATTTCGTCTAGTGTCAAACCTGCTTCTTCGTATTCTTGCCTTAGCTCTAAGTCTTCCTTTTTTCTTTTTATACTATCAACTTCTTCCTCTAATAAATCTCCTATATCTTTATAGGTGGCTTCACCTACTTCTTTTACTCTAATAATTTTTCCATTTTGTATTAAAAGATAGGCAAAAACATTGGCTGTACCATTTTCTATCAATACAGCTATTTCATGGTTTGGAAAAGTTGCTATAAATTGTTGGACAAATTCAGAATGTGGAAATTTAAAAAAATCCCACGCCCAAGTATTATTGACTATCAATAGATTACCATTAATAATACTTAAAAATAAGTCGTAATAGCAATCACCTATTCCATCTAAAGAAAAATTTTTGATGGGTTTTAAATTAGATAAGTTCAATCTTTCTAACAGATTTTCAATAGTCATTTGCGGATTTTTTACCCAAATATGAGCTATATGTGAAGACATAAAATTTTATGGGTAAATTTAAAGATACATAGCCATTTAGCAAATATTATATTTAGTTGCAAAATCTTGCTTCTCTATTGTAGTAGAATAAATATCATACTAATATAGAATATTCACTCCAAATCTTTCAACACTATGCAGTACATTTCCCAAAAACACCTATTCGACACAGCACAAACCATAAGTCTTATAGAAAATAGCTTGTTATGTGAAGATAAACAAGATAAATTCTTGATGAATTATGCAGAAATAAACTTTATTAAGTTGTGTGCTTTGCGTGGAGCTATTTGGTGGCTACGTAATCAACGAGTTTATTATTGTGAGGTTTACAATATACACAATCAGTGTATTACGATTTATGAAACTTCCCACGACTACCCCAAAACATCTTATGAAGATTTTATCAAAGCCCTTCACTTACAATGCAACCAGCCGAATTTTAGTTGCGAATATCATTCCGACCAGCCTCGTATCAGTGGTTGGATTTGGTTCTTGCTTTTTATTGCTTGGCTATTCATGAAACCGTCATGGTTTTCGTCTGATGTCCATTTTATATTGTTACTGTCTTTGGTAGTTATTTGGCGTTTGACTGCTGTATTTTTTGTGAGAGGTGTGAAGCCATACAAGCCTAAGCAAATTCCTAGCTTTATGTTTCCATATTAAAACATCTACTAATTAGTTCTTTATCGTAACTATAGCCATTAAAGTAAGCACTCATTACTTCATCAAAAGCATTTAATTTAATAGCCATAGTTTTACAATAACAAAGAAAGATTATAGTGTGCTTACTATTTATAACCTCACCTAAAAACTATCCAAGTTTATAATTCAAAATCACTTTTTCAATAATATCTGCACATTCGTGGACTTGTTCCTCTGTAATTACCAAAGGCGGAGCTAAACGAATAATGTTACCATGTGTTGGTTTTGCTAACAATCCGTTTTCCGCAAATTTCACACAAATATTCCATGCTGTTTCGCTGTCTGGGCTGTCGTTTATCACAATAGCATTGAGCAAACCTTTGCCTCTTACCAAAGTAAGTAAGTTGGTTTTAGTCATCAAATTACGCATACGTTGGCGGAAAATTTCGCCCATTTTTGCTGCATTCTCTATCAAATTTTCATCTTTAATAACCTGCAAAGCTGTCATAGCTACGGCACACGCCATAGGATTACCGCCAAAAGTAGAACCATGTTGCCCTGGGCGAATGGTCAGCATGACTTCATCAGAAGTTAGCACCGCAGACACAGGATAAAAACCACCCGATAAGGCTTTACCCAAAATCAACAAGTCAGGGTGTACGCCTTCGTGGTCAGATGCCAGTAACTTGCCTGTACGCCCTATCCCTGTTTGGATTTCGTCCATCATCAAAATCACATTGTATTTTGTGCATAATTCCTGTGCCTTTTTCAAATAGCCTTCTTGTGGCGAATACACACCCGCCTCACCCTGAATCGGCTCTACCCAAAAACCTGCTACATTGGGGTTTTTAAGAGCTTCTTCTAAAGCAACTACGTCATCATAAGGTATCACTTGGAAACCTTGCATATAAGGACCAAAATTGTTTGTTGCTCCTTTGTCTGTAGAGGCAGAAATAATGGTGGTAGTTCTACCATGAAAATTCCGTTCTACTGCCACAATCACAGCTTGATTGGTAGGAATACCTTTTTTCTCGTAGCCCCATTTACGTACTAATTTGATGGCGGTTTCATTGGCTTCTGCCCCCGAATTCATCATCAATACTTTGTCATAACCAAAATATTCGCACAAAAACTTTTCACATTCACCCAATTTATCATTGTAAAAGGCACGAGAAGTCAATGTTAGAGTTTGGGCTTGTTCTATCATCGTTTGCGTGATACGTGGGTGGCAATGCCCTTGGTTCACTGCACTATAAGCAGACAAAAAGTCATAATATTTTTTTCCTTCTACGTCCCACAAAAATACGCCTTTGCCCTTAGAAAGTACAACAGGAAGTGGGTGGTAGTTATGCGCACCATAACGGTCTTCTAACTCCATTAGGTATTGGCTCTGTGTTGTTTTGGTGGTGGTTGTCATAAACAAAAAATTATAGGTATGGCTTCAAAGTTAGTCTTTTTGGGCATAAAAAACAAACCTCCTCAAAAGCATTTGAGGAGGTTTGCATATCTTCGTATAGCAATAAATTTGTTTGTTAGTCTTTTACCGCATTTTCGGTAGTCGTGTTATCTTGTCTATTTTCGAAAGCAGATTTTACAAAGCCAATAGCTTTAGCTACCTTTTGGTCGTATTTTAAAGTATTACGGGAGGTTGAATAACTAAATACAACATTTAGTACAAAGTAAAGTAGTAAGAAAAGTAACGAAGGCACAAATACGATTGCCAACTTTATCTTCTTATCTTTTAATTTTTTGCTTTTAATTTTTTGCTTTTTCATAGTTGTTATTGCTATATGTAGATTACATTAAAATTAATTAATTAGTTCCAAATTAACAAATTTTTCTAATTTTATTTTAATCAATCTTTAATATTCATCTAAACGTAAATTATTGTGTATATGTTACACCGATTAGCATTTTTTTTGAAAAAAAATTATTTATGGGCTTTTTTTTGCTTTTTTCTTACTAATTGCTCAAAAAATTACGAAAATTACAATCAATGTTTTTATTATTGGAAAACTACTATAGATAGCACAAACACCCAACCTTTAAAAGACATTAGAAATAAATTAGAAAAAACAAGACCTTCTTTAAGCCCTCTTTATCTTCATTTTTTTGATGTAGTAGTAGAAAATTACAGAGCCCTACCCGCAGGTGTACTTCAAATACAAGATAGTTGTTTACAAGGCATGAATATTGTACCTGTGGTGTACCTCAAAAACGAGGTGTTTTTACAAATTCCTACAGACAGTTTAGGGGTGTTAGCAGACTTGGTGAGCCAGAAACTACTGAATATGTTGCAAAGGCATAACATTCAAACTCCCACCGAATTTCAGTTAGATTGTGATTGGACACAGAAAACACAAAACAACTACTTTCAGTTCATTCGCCTTTATAAACAAGCATTAAGTAAAAAACTACAAAACAATATCTTATTGTCTTGCACCATTCGGCTGTATCCAATGAAATATGCCAAAAAAATGGGTGTGCCACCTGTGGACAGTGGTGTTTTGATGTGTTACAACCTGAAAAACCCTACTATTTTGCACCCAACCAACAGTATTTTATCTGTAGATGAGGCAAAAGGCTATTTACCCGCCCTTAAAAATTATCCATTGCGGTTAGACCTTGCTTTGCCTATTTTTTCGTGGGTAACGGTGTTCAGAAATGGTAAATTTTTAAAACTCATTAATGGCGTTTCATCTGCCACAATTCGCAGCCAAGACTACTTAACAGCCAATGGGAATGATTTTTTTAATGTAAAAAAACCAATTAGTCTAATGGGAACAGCCTTACAAGTCGGCGATGTATTAAAAATAGAAGCCCCTTCGTCCCAAACTATTCGCCAAGTACACGAGTTAGTGAATGAATACTTGCTTACTCCGCCCCAAAGAGTAATTTATTTTCATTTTGAGCCACAAAATCTAATAGATTACCAAGATATTTTGCGGTAAAACAATGATTTTTGTCATTGCTATTCAATAAAATAGCTTGTTCTTTTGTAATAAAAACACTTGAAAACAGTAAATTTGTAGTGCTTATACAACACACCATTAAAAGTTATGCTATTACGCACCTTAAATTTTATTTTCTCGTTATTTATTATTAGTTCGGCGGGTTATATGTTGTATCATGGTACACATACAGTTATAGCTATCCTAAATTTTATATTAGGGCTGTTTTTATTCACTAGCAATTTCCTTCCTAAGCCGAAAAAAGCATAAGAAATTGATTGATTAACCAATGACAACACATTTTACAAACATTTACTACTAAACCTACAAAACTATGTTACGGCAAGTTTATGACAATTACACCCCCGAAGACTTTACAGTTTGGCGGTTACTTTACGAAAGACAAATGCTACAACTCCCTCAATTAGCTTCTCAGGCATATCTCGAAGGAGTGAAGGCAATGCAATTTTCTGCGGACAAAATTCCTAATTTTGATGACATCAATGCTTTGCTAAGCCGTACCACAGGTTGGGAAGTTACTGTAGTGGCAGGACTGATACCGCAAAAAGAGTTTTTTGAGCTATTGGCAAACAAAAAGTTTCCTGCAACAACATGGCTACGCAAATTAGAAGAATTAGATTATTTAGAAGAACCTGATATGTTTCATGATGTTTTCGGGCATTTACCTTTGCTAACCAATCATGATTTTTGTAATTTTCTACAAGAATTTAGTAAGATTTCACTGAAACACATTGAGAATCCAGAGGCGGTAAAACTATTAGGCAGACTATATTGGTTTACCGTAGAATTTGGATTAATAGAAGAAAACGGCTTAAAAATCTATGGTGCAGGGATTTTGTCGTCAAGTGGAGAATCTGTATTTTGTTTGGGCAATGAACCAGCTCGTTATCCTTTTGATGCAGAAAAAATCATGCTAACAGACTATTACATAGACCATTACCAAGATAAGTATTTTGTAATCAATTCTTACAAGCAATTATTTAATTCTTTAGGTGAGGTAAATAGAGTATTAGAAAAATATGCAACAACAGAACCCGTTGCATAACCAAAAAGCCCTGTACTACAGGGCTTTTTCGGGTGTAATCGGTACGATATGAATATGTAAACCTGTGTTAATTGAAAAATCCTCAATATCTTCTACGCTATAATCTTCGGTAGTATCTAAATACCAAACTACTTCTACTTCATGCCCTTGTAATTCGTAGCCTTTCAACAACCTTAACATATCTAAAATACAACGAGAAGAGCTAGAATTATAATAGCTCAGTCTTATATGAAGGCTAATATTCCCATCAACATCTCGCATATACCTACGCAGCCAATCCATTAGTGTATCGTAAAAATCTTTCACACTTTCCATAAAAGATTCCCCACTAATTTCACATAAGCCAGACGAAGCAGTAAATTTTACTTGCGGAGTAATATATAAGTTATTATTAGGAATGATAAGTAAATCTTCCATTGTAAATCGGGTAAAAGTGTTTAAATTATTCTTCTTCGGCTAAATTTTTTGATATATACACCTCTATACTGAAAAAAGAAAATTCATTATCTACTGTTTTTATTTCATATTGAATTTTTGTATTAGCTAACAAAGCCACTTGTATTAATCCTATATTTCCATTAGAGCCTGACGAAGACGGTTGGTTACGCAAACGGCGTTTGTACCCACGCAAATCTTCTCTTGATAAAGAATTAATCGTATTACATTTTGACGCAATTTTAAACGCATCAACCATACGTACTAAATTCGCTGCAAAAATGGTATAGTGTGTTGAGTATTCTTTAATAGTTATAGTCCCAACACCTGCACTGTCATTTTGCCCGTGAATCAGGTTTTTTTCAGCAGAATAATAAGATATATTCTGGGCTAATTCTATAAAAATAGAATAGACCCGTTTATTCAAGTAACTTTCGCCACCCAAGAGCTTTTTGATGCCTAAATTAAGCTCTGCAATGGTTTTTTCTGTAAATGCCCCCTTATAAAATAATATTAAATTAGTTTCAGTAGGCACATAGTAGTCTTTTAGCGGAACAGAAAATAGAGTTTTCATAACTGGTTGTAAGAACAATAGTTGATTATCGTTTGATAACACTAAATGACAGTGGCATTTAGAACCACGCAAAAACTGTATTGGTGAAAGATAATCAAAAGCATTGAAGAATCAAAGTGTAACACTTGTAATTTTTGCTAAGTGATACATAGAAAACGAAAAAAAGCATAGAGAGTTTAACAGCTTTGTATAAAATATTACTTAGGGTAATGTAATAAATAGCACTAATTAGCCATTTTTTTCGTTATGTACGAAGAGGCATTTCCTAAATTTTCAGTAATATCTCTGGCTATTAATGCTACTTGTGAATGGTGTTGGGCTGCCATATCTCCTGCCAAACCATGCCAATAAACACCTAATAAACTTGCCTCTTGTGGGCTGTAGCCTTGTGCCAACAACGAGGTAATAATGCCTGTCAAAACATCTCCACTGCCTGCTGTTGCCATGCCTGCGTTGCCTGTGGTATTGAAAAAAGAGTGTCCATCAGGCGTAGTGATTAAGGTGTGGTGTCCTTTGTAAACAATATAGATTTGGTATTTTCTTGAAAATTCTATTTGGGCTTGATGCCGTAAATATGGCGAGGCAAATTCGCCAAAAAGCCTTGCAAACTCTTTGGGGTGCGGTGTCAAAATGCTATTTTGAGGCACTAAAGCCAGCCAAGTAGGATTTTGAGCCAAAATATTAATGGCATCTGCGTCTATCACCAAAGGCTGTTGGCATTCTTGCAAAAACTCTTGAAAGGCGGCGGCAGTTTGCGGGTCTGTTCCCCAACCACAACCAAGCCCTATAGCTTGCCAAGAGGTAGGTAAAGGCAATTTTCTGATAATTTTTTCATGGCTATCTGTCAAAATCATGGCTTCGGGAACGGCTGTTTGCAAAATATTGTAGGCACATTGCGGAGCATACACCGTAACCAAACCTACGCCAGCCCGCAAACAAGCTGTAGCTGCTAAAACGGCTGCACCTACTTTGCCATAACTCCCTGCCACCAACAAAGCATGACCAAAAGTGCCTTTATGGGCTGTTTTTGCCCTTTTTTTGACTATTTTTTGAATTGCTGTTAAGGTCAGGGTAAAATAGTTGGTAGGTACATTAGCCAAATAATTGGGGTGTAAACCAATAGGCAACACCACTACTTCGCCTACTATACTTTGGTGCAAATCATAATAAAAAGCCAATTTGGGAACTTCAAAGGTCAATGTATAATCTGCACGAAAAACAGATTGCAAAGGGTAGCTATTCGCCTCCGTAAACAAGCCTGTAGGGACATCTACGGCTATTTTGAGGGCTGTTTGTTGGTTAAGGTGCTGCACCAAATCGGCTAAAAGTCCTTTTAAAACTTGCGAAAGCCCCGAACCCAACAAAGCATCTATGCAAATACTATTTTCGGGCAAAACAGGAAAATCATCAATACAGCTAATCCACGAAAACGGTATGCCCAAAGCTACTAACCTCTCCAAATTAGTCGTAAAATCTGTTGAAGCCTCTTGGCGGTGTTTCAAGATATATATTTTTACGGCATAGCCCTTTAAAAATAATAACCTTGCAATGACCAAACCATCGCCACCATTATTGCCCATGCCACAAAATATTTCAATAGTTTTATAGCTATGATTGCATACGTAAGTTTCTAACCAATTTACTACTTTTGTAGCTGCTCTCTCCATCAAATTTATAGCACTAATGGGTTCGTGTTCAATAGTATAAGCATCTGCTTCTCTGATTTGGGTAGCCGAGAGGATTTTCATAGTATTTACCAAGTGAGTGTTTGACAAGATAAAAAATAAAGAGTACAGCATACAAGATTTATGGGTGCTTTTTACTACTTTAGATTAAAGTAAAGCTGTAAGACAAAGCTATATGGTTTTATAGTGTCGTGCTATGAATAGTTATATGTAGTTTTCCCCAAACCCTATAAAGATGTAATCTTTTAGAAAGATTACATCTTTATAGGGTTTGGGGAAAACAATCAAACTTATTTCTTTTAAAAAATTAGTTTTGCTATAAGTTTTTAAAGCACAATACTAAAACATCTTATAGATTTAAAGCTATAAATTTTACTAAATCACTAACAATCAACTATTTATGAATAATTTAGATGTTTTATATTCGATGAATGACCAAAAACCTGCCCTACGCAGTGCCACACCTTACTGGGTAATTGGAATAGTTATATTGATAGTAGGATTTTTTGTAGGCGGTATTTTGGCTTGGGTACTAAAAGGCGTAGGCGTATTAGTAACCTTAGTCGGACTTGCCTATTATTTTGGGAGAGGGCAAAACGAAATTTTCTTGACCTACGAACACTTAATTGTAAAAACAAAGGCTGGCGAAAAACAACTACAACTGACTGAACTCAAAAAAGTAGAGTTGAATTTTGTGGAAAACGGCAGAGTACAACGCAAGGCTTTTTTTGGTTTAGACAATTATGTGGTAGATGAAAAAACCGTACTTTCTTTGTCTGACGGAGGAAATAAACAGTATGAAGTAGCTGCACAATACTTTGATAAAGAGGACTTTACAACTTTTTTACGAGTATTTCAAATAGAAGGACAAGGTTATTTGTTACAAGAAAATGACCGAATCAAACAACTCTTGAAAGAAAACGAAACCTACCTAACTACCTGCAAAAAAGAACAAGCCCAACTCACACAAGCACTGATAGAGGCATATAAAAACGTATATGTGCAGCGTGGCGACCACTATTTGAAAGAAAACCCTAACGCAAACATTCTTTATACAGATGCCCGCAACCCGAACTACAAAGTCTATTTTATAGAAAATGATTATTTGCCTGCCGTACAAGGCGGAAATTTGGAAACGTCTTTGTTTTTATTGAAACAAGCCGAAGAAAATATTGCTTTGGCAAAAATACAACTAACTTCTTTTGAAGAAATAGCCCAAAAACTACAACAAAGACTACAAAAAAACGAAGCCGAACACAAAGCACGCAAAGCAAGAGGGAAAATAGAGGAACTAAGTATAAAAAATGAGTTGAGTGGCTTGAATGGTTCGGACAAAAGAGAATTGGAATTGCAAATAACTACGCTGGATGAACTGCAAAAAGTGGCGTTGGAACTAAACGGCATTACAGATTTGGACAGGGCTGCCTACCTCAAAAAACAAGCCTCCGAACTATTAGCAAAGCAAGTATAAAACCTGCCCTTACCCTCCTAAGGGGGAGGTAAGCTGTTGTTTATTAAGCCCCCTCCCCTGTGGGGGAGGGTTGGGGTGGGGGCAAAACGGTAAAATTTAATAGCTCTGGGGGAGGGGGTGGGGCTTTATACCCTATGCGTTACCGTACTACTTGCCTGTGCCGAAGGAAAGACAATCATATCTGCAATATTGACATGGGCAGGACGACTGACCGCAAACCAAATACATTCGGCTACGTCATGAGGCGTTAGGGGCTGCAAACCGTTGTAAACTTGCTTGGCTCTTTGGGCATCACCTTTGAACCGCACCAAAGAAAATTCAGTTTCGACCATACCGGGGTTAATACCTGTAACCTTGATACCATGCTTCACCAAATCTAAACGCATACCTTGACTAAGGGCATCTACCGCAAATTTAGAGGCACAGTACACATTGCCGTTAGCATATACTTCTTTGCCTGCTATAGAACCAATATTGACAATATGCCCCTGCCCTGCCGTTATCATCTGCGGAATGACAGCCTTAGACACATACAACAATCCTTTTACGTTAATGTCTATCATTGCGTCCCAATCTGCCAACTCTCCGTCTTGTATAGTTGCCAAACCGTGTGCATTACCCGCATTGTTGATAAGTATGTCTATATTTTTGAAATTTTCGGGTAAGCTGTCAATAGCTTTTTGTACTTCTTCGGCATGGCGTACATCAAAACTAAGACAATGTACGGCTGTTTGTGTGCCTAATTCTGCTTGTAGGTTGGCTAATCTGTCTTGTCTTCTGCCACAAAGTACCAAACGGATTTGGTGTTGGGCAAATAGTCGGGCTGTAGCTTCGCCAATGCCCGAAGTAGCCCCTGTAATCAATGCTGTTTTCATGGGTGTTTGTTTGGGACAAAGGTAGGGAAAAATTTACTACAAAGTAATTGTTACAACAACAAAGGTTTTGCTTGTAATATAGGCTTTAAGCCCAATGCTATTAAGATAGGAAAAGTATTTTAAGTGCCGTAGGCACGTAATATTTATAGTAATGCTATTTTCTTCTCTCTCAAAGTGCCGTAGGCACGACATAGTTTCGTGCCTACGGCACTTTAAAAGGGAGTTAGTTGGGGCTGTTTTTACTATAAATATGTTGTTGCCCACAATGGAATTGCTAATGGCACTTTTAAAAAAATAACTAACTGATAATCAATTATTTATTTACATTTTTATTTTATTTTCTTAGATTAATAGCATAGGCTTTAGCCTGTGAAAAATAATAAAGTAGCAATAAAAAAGAACAAGACTCCCCAAAGGAAGTCCTGCTCGGTGTTTTTACAACAAAAGATTTTTATTGTAAATAGCTGCAAAATGTGATGACACAAAGGTAATTAAAAAAATTAGCTATGCAAATATTTTGAGGAAATTTTTTTTATTTTCATTCAATCAAATAAATTGTAGAACATTTAGTAATTATTTTATGAAAAACCAAATCCCTTTTGTAGTAGGCTTAGACATAGGCGTATCGTCTATAGGCTGGGCAGTGGTAGTTAGACCTGACTTTGCACGCCAATACGCCCAAATTTTAGGGGCTGGAGTGCGTATCGTACCTTTAACGGTAGATGAAAACACGAATTTTCCGAAAGGAAAAGCCATTACCACGACCAAAGACCGTACAATGAAACGGACTGCCCGCCGAAACTTGCACCGTTACCGTTTGCGTAGGCACAAATTGGTGAAAAAATTAAAAGAAGTAGGAATGTTGCCAAACGAAGAACTATTTGGTTTGTCGGCTTTGGCACTGTACGGCTTGCGAGATAAGGCTTTGAAAGAACAGTTGAGTTTGGAGGAAATTGGGCGTATTTTGTTGCACCTGAACCAAAAAAGAGGCTATAAAAGTAGCCGAAAAGCCCAAAACGAAGACGATGGAGGCACTGAAGAGGCAGCAGACAAACCCAACAAGCAAAATAAAGACAAAGTAACTGAACCCAACAAGCAAGTTGAAAAAGGTTATCTCGAAAAAATTGCGGACAGAGAAAAGGCTTTGGCAGAAAGTGGGCAGACGATTGGACAGCATTTTTACCAAGAGTTTCTAAAAAATCCTTTGTTCCAAACCAAAAACGAAATTTACAATAGAGATACTTACAAGGCAGAGTTTAATAAAATTTGGAAGTTTCAGGCTCAATTTTATCCGAAGTTATTAACGGAAAAGCTACGCAAAGAAATTGGCGAGGAGATTATTTATTATCAACGCCGTTTGAAATCCCAAAAACATTTGGTGAGTTGGTGTAGCTATGAACCTACGAAGGAAATAATAGGCAAAAGTGGCAAAAAAATAACCACAGGTTACAAAACTGCACCGCGTAGTTCGCCATTATTTCAGGAGTTTGTGGTGTGGCAACAAGTGAATAACCTCAAAATTTTGACACGCAGCAACAAAAAAGGGCAAGATTTGAGCCTTGCCGAAAAAGAATATTTGTTTGCCCAACTGAACCGCAACACAAAACCGAAAATTTCTGCCAAAGAATGTTTGTTATTATTGGCGAAGTTTGACAGCAAATATGCAGACAAAAACGTGGGCTACAGTCTGAATTTTGAAAATATAGAGTGCAACCGCACTTATGCAGAATTGTATAAAGTCTTAGGCGAAAACCCTGATTATCAACACTATTTGCAGTTTGAACCGCAAAAAATAGAAAAAACAAACAAAGAAACAGGGGAAGTTTGGGTAGAAATTACTAATAAATTTGAGGAGCAACCAATGTATAAACTTTGGCATTTGTTGTATGCGACTGAAGAAGACAAACACCTCAAAGAAAGACTGGACGACAACAACGGCTTTTTTAGGTTTGATGCTGCCACAGTCTTGGCTTTGTGCAAAATAGACTTTGTAAAAGCTGGTTTTGGTAATTTGAGTGCGAAGGCTGTGCGGAAATTATTGCCCCAAATGGCAAAAGGTTTATCTGTTGAGGCTGCCTGTAAAATATTTGACTACAAATATTCTACAAGTGAAAGTGTAGAAGAAAGAGAAAACCGAGCTTTGAAAGATAAACTGGACGTATTGCCCAAAAACTCTTTGAAAAACCCTGTGGTCGAGAAGATTTTGAACCAAGCTATTCAGTTGGTCAATGAAATTATGGAGGAATACGGAAGACCTGCCGAAATTCGAATAGAGCTGGCGAGGGAACTGCGTATGAATGCCAAAAAACGCCAAGACATGACCAAAAAAATAGGCGAAAAAAGCCGAGAGAAACTCAAGCTGGAGGCAGAACTACGAGATTTGATAGACAAAGGCGAAATAAAACGCAAAGAGGGCAGAGATAGAATTTCTTTGGGCGACTTGCTCAAATATGAATTGTGGAAACAACAAGACGGTAATTCGCCTTATACGGGCAAAAATATTCCACTTGCACAGTTGTTTGACACACAATTTTATGACAAAGACCATATTTTTCCGCAGTCGAGGTTCTATGACGATTCACCTACCAATTTGGTGTTGGTAGAAAAAGCCGAAAATTTGGCTAAAGGCAATAAATACCTTTCGGCAGCAGACTACATCAAACAAGTAAAAGGAGAGGCTGAATTTCAGGCGTTTATGAACAGAATAAACGACTGTAAAGGCTTTTCGAGAACAAAAAAAGCAAGGTTATTGGCTACTGAACTTCCCGATGACTTCATTACCCGACAGTTGGCAGACACCCGATATGTAGGCAAAAAATTGAAGGAAATTTTGCGAGATGTGTGTAGCAATGTAACCAGCACTACAGGCAGCGTAACCGCCTATTTGCGTGAGCAATGGGAATTAGATGCTGTGATGCTAAAAAATGAGGAAGGAAAAGTGCAGTTGGATAAAAATAAGTTTGCTATCAAACTCAAAGAAAATTTGCTAAAAGAAATGCGTTTTGAGCAGTACCCGCACCTCAAACAAAGAGATGAAGAATTGCAAAAACTCATAGAAACAGGCAAAGCAACAGACAAAGACAGGGAAAAATACAGAGCCGAACAACGCAAAAACCGTGATGACCACCGCCACCATTTGTTAGATGCCGTAGTCATTGCCTTTACGACACAAAGACATATTCAGTACCTCAATAACCTCAATGCTGCCTACCAAAACCCCAAAGAGGCACAAATAGCAAAAGAGGAAAGAATCTTTGCTGCCCCAATGCCAGATTTTCGTGAGGTAGTAAAAGGCGTATTAGCAGGGACTTTGGTGTCTTTCAGAGGAACAAGAAAAATAGGCTCTTGGCGTACCAACCCCGCCACAGGCAAAAGGGAATTGACACCGAGAGGTTATTTGCACAAAGAAACTTTGTATGGTAGTGTAAAAAGGTACGAAGTGTTGAAAATAGGAAAAAAACTATTTGAGCAAATAGACCAAATTGTAGATACAGAACTGAAAACCCAACTGCAAACCCTACTGAAACAGTACGGTGGTGAATGGGGAGCTTTGGAAAAGTACCTCAAAAAGAAACCTTTGCTTAAAAATGGTAAACCTGTAGAAGAAATTACGGTGTTTAGCAGGCAAGTTACTGCCAAATATGCCCTCGACAGCATAGTGGCAAAAGATACGCAGTACATAGTGGACGAGGGAATTAGGCGGAAAGTAGAAGAAAGGCTACAGGCACACGCCCAAATAGACCAACAAATAGAAACACTGAAAGCCAAAAAGCCCAAGACCTTAGAAGACGAGGCAGCCATTAGAGAACTGCAAGCCCAAAAGCTACAGCCTCTGTGGTTGAACGAAGCCAAAGGGATTGAGATAAAGACGGTTAAACTGTTTACTAAAAACGACAATTCGGTTACGCCACTGTACGACAAACCCAATACGCCTTATGTACAACAGCGAAACAACCACCATGTAGCCCTTTACAAAGACCGAAAAGGCAAAATACAGGAGTGTGTAGTTACGTTTTGGGAGGCGGTAACTCGCAAAAGATTAGGGCTGCCTGTGGTCATAGAAAATCCCAAAGCCGTTTGGCAGCAAATAGCCGAACAGCAAATAACAGACAGGTTTATAGTAGGCAAGGAGGCAAATATGCCCGAAAAAGACTGGGAATTTGTGCAGGCTATTGTAGGTGATGAAATGTTTGTGTTGGATTTGGACAAAGCAACCCTACAAAAAGCCATAACCGAAAATGATTATGTACTAATCAGCAAGCATTTGTATAGGGTACAGAAATTTAGTGAGCAAGGTTATGTTTTCAGACACCACTTAGAAACAAATTTGGACAATGAAAAAGCAACAGAAACTCTTACTAAATCTTCTTTTGAAAGGTGTATCAAAGTAAAAATTAGCCGTTTAGGAAAAATCAACATTGCCTAAACCTTTTCAGTGAACAGTAAACAGTTACCAGCATATTCGCCTAAAAGCAAATGTGCTGGTATTTTGTTTTATCACCTGTCTGTGAATAATTTTTGTACTAATAAATGCTTATATAATTTGTAATTTTACCAATTAATTCATAAATTGATAAACGGTTAGCAAAATTTACAAAAAAGTATTAACAAAAAGTTTTCAAATATCACATTTTGCAAGCAATTTACAACTATTGCCTTGTAAAACTGTTGGGCTGTTTGGTTTTCAAATATCACATTTTGCAAGCAATTTACAACATGTACGATTTAGAACATATAGGCGACAGTGTTTTCAAATATCACATTTTGCAAGCAATTTACAACGCAGTAGCTTTATATAGTTTATTTTGAAAAGTTTTCAAATATCACATTTTGCAAGCAATTTACAACGCAGTAGCTTTATATAGTTTATTTTGAAAAGTTTTCAAATATCACATTTTGCAAGCAATTTACAACTATATCTATGCAAACACTTAAAGAACTATGTTTTCAAATATCACATTTTGCAAGCAATTTACAACACAGCAGGGCAGTAACAATGTCGTGAAAGAGTTTTCAAATATCACATTTTGCAAGCAATTTACAACAGTTTGTCTGCTATGTCTTTTTGAGAGAGGTTTTCAAATATCACATTTTGCAAGCAATTTACAACTTTTGAAAGTGTTTGGTTTGTTGTCTTGTGTTTTCAAATATCACATTTTGCAAGCAATTTACAACGAGCTAAACTGTATTGTTTTCTCGATAATAGTTTTCAAATATCACATTTTGCAAGCAATTTACAACTGTAGTGCTTCCATCTTGTAACTTCATTTTGTTTTCAAATATCACATTTTGCAAGCAATTTACAACAAATGATTGTTCGGTATCTCCGCAATTCCGTTTTCAAATATCACATTTTGCAAGCAATTTACCCGTGCAATCAACTTTGACAATTAACAAACAAAAACCCCTTATCCATTACTATTCCTAGTACGAATAAGGGGTTTACTTCATTATTTCGTGGCGGTAACCTACTCTCCCACATTTCATTGCAGTACCATCGGCGACATAGGGCTTAACTTCTCTGTTCGGAATGGAAAGAGGTGAACACCTACGCTATCCCCACCAACAAACTCTTC
>Ga0209278_1000219_pt1 | contig 57749 bp, 46 predicted proteins | sample JI81BgreenDNA_FD_187504 | JGI IMG/M metagenome (GOLD analysis project Ga0209278, IMG submission 187504) | Wastewater effluent complex algal communities from Wisconsin, to seasonally profile nutrient transformation and Carbon sequestration -... | ecosystem: Engineered > WWTP > Effluent > Algae... | reverse complement strand
GGGATTCGCGGCGGGGGCGCCGCTCCTGCAGGGTTCGGGGGCACGGCGGGGGTGGGGTGAATTTTGTAGGAGCGGCGCCCTCGCCGCGAAGGTTTTTTGTAGGGGTTGGCGGGCGGCAGGCTTACAGCCAAATGGCGTCCCAGTGGGGATCGTCACCGATGTTTTGGCACAGGCCTGCGCGCAGCGGGTTGGCCACCAGGTAGCGGGCCGCGGCGGGCAGGTCTTCTTCTTGCCGCAAGGCACGGTCGTGAAAGCCGTTTTGCCAGATTTTCCGGTTCAGGCGGTGGGCAGTGACGGATTTGACGGTTTGGACGGCGGTGCTGAGGCGTGCGCCGGCGCGCAGCGCCAGCAGCCAGTGCAGGTGGTCGGGCATGACGACGAATGCGAGGGTGTCGGCCTGGTCTTGGGACTGGGCGGCCTGCAGCACCTGGATGAGGGTGCGGGCAGCGCAAAAGTCGGCAAAGACGGGGTGGCGTTGCTGGGTGACGGTGGTGACCAGATAGATCTGCCCCGGCTGGGAATGGCGCCCGATGCGCAGGTTTTTGCCCCGAAACCGCTGCGGTGGTGGTGTGACGCTGTCAGACGTGGGCATGGAGAAAAGGGGTTTTGTAGGAGCGGCGCCCTCGCCGCGAAGGCTTTGGGGGGTGGGTGGCGGTGGACGGCGGTCAGAGGTAGTTGCCGAGCAGGGAGAGCAGTTCGATGAGCAGGAGGACGGCGAAGAGCTGGGCGAGTGCGGTGATGTCGCTGGGGGTGTGGGGCGGGTTGTGCGCAGGGCCGTGTGCAGGGTCGTGCGGGGGCTTGTGGCGGGCGGCGGCAGCGAGGGGGACCACCGCCACGGCGAGGGCGAAGAGCAGGGTTTTGAGGCTGAAGATGAGGGTGACGGCGGGGGTGAAGATGCTGCCGACGCTGCGGGTGTAGGCGGGCAGGCCCCAGGGGGAGAGGCCGTAGACGGTGAGGTAGGTGAGCAGCAGGGCCATGGCGCAGCTGATGGCGGCCAGCAGCAGCAGGGAGAACATGGCGGCCAGGGCGCGGGGGAGCAGTTGGGTGCGCAGCAGGGTTTGCGGGGGCTGGGTGGCTGACGGGTGGTCGGGCTGGGCGAGCAGGCGGTGAACGTGCTGCGCGCCCGGCAGGGCGTAGCGCAGGGCCACGAAGAGTGCGGCGTAGAGGGGGATGAGTTCGAGCACGAGGGTGCGCACGAGCACTTCGAGCGCGTATTGCGAGAGGCCGTAGCTGGTGGCGGTGGCGACGACGATGCGGATGACGACGAGGCTGGCCAGGGCGGCGATGATGGCGCCGGTGAGCAGGGGCGCGCTGGCGTGGTAGAGGTGCAGCAGCACGGCGGTGCGCTGGGGGCCGCGCCGGTAGCTGGAGGGCAGGCCAGCGAGCACCAGGATTTGGGCGGCGAGCAGGAGCACCTGGCCGCTGGCGGCCAAGGCGGCGCGCAGGCGCCGGGGCCAGTGGGTGGTCAGGAGGGGCATCGGGGTGGGCCAGTGGGGCTGATGGGACTGGTGGGGCTGGCCTGTTGGGCCAGGGCCCAGGCGATGTGTTCGCGGACGTGGGGGTCGGGGTGCTGCGCCTGGCGGTGCAGTGCGGCACGGATGGCGGGGTCGTCGCGCTGGCGCAGTGCGTTGCCCAGGGCAATGGCGATGTTGCGCAGCCAGCGGGCGTGGCCGATGCGGCGGATGGCGCTGCCTTCGGTGCGGCGCAGAAAGTCGGCTTCGCTCCAGGCGAAGAGTTCGAGCAGGGTGGCGCCGGTGAGGCCGGGGCGGGGGTCGAAGTCGGGCAGCGGGCTGCGCTGGGCAAACTGGTTCCAGGGGCAGGCGGTCTGGCAGTCGTCGCAGCCGTAGATGCGGTTGCCGATGAGGGGGCGCAGGGGTTCGGGGATGGGGCCGTCGTGCTCGATGGTCAGGTAGGAGATGCAGCGCCGCGCGTCGAGCCGGTAGGGGGCGACGATGGCCTGGGTGGGGCAGGCGCTGAGGCAGGCGCTGCAGGTGCCGCAGTGGCCGCTGGTGGGCGGGGTGGGGGGCAGCGGCTGGTCGACATAGATTTCACCGAGGAAGAACATGGACCCGGCCTGGCGGTGCAGGATGAGGGTGTGTTTGCCGCGCCAGCCCAGGCCGCTGCGTTGGGCGAGTTCGGCTTCGAGCACGGGGGCGGAGTCGGTGAAGACGCGGTAGCCGAAGGGGCCCCAGGCGGCGGTCAGGCGGTCGGCGAGCTTTTGCAGGCGGCTGCGCATGACTTTGTGGTAGTCGCGACCACGGGCATAGAGGGAGACGACGGCTTCGCCGGGGCGCTGCAGGCGCTGGCGTTCGGCAGCGGGCCAGTGGGCGGGGGTGTGGGCGGGGAGGTAGTCGAGCCGGGCGGTGATGACGCTGACGGTGCCGGGCACCAGCTGGGCCGGGCGGGCGCGTTGCAGGCCGTGGCGGGCCATGTAGTGCATGTGGCCGTGAAAGCCGGCGGCCAGCCAGGCGAGCAGGCCGGGCTCGGCGGCAGAGAGGTCGACACCGCTGATGCCGATTTGGGAAAATCCCAGTTCGCGGCCCCAGGCCTGTACCTGCAGCACCTTTTCTTGAAGCACCTTTTGAGCAGCATCGATTTCGGCGGTCATGACCCGCGCATTGTAGAAACGCCCCCCGGCGCCGATGGCAGCCGCTGGGAGGGCCGCTGGGCGAGCGAGGCGGACACGGCCGAGATGGCCCGGCGACTGGCCACTTGCCCGGCGCTGGCGCATGCCACGCTGACGCTGCACGGCGACCTGGGCGCGGGCAAGACGACGTTTGTGCGCCACTTGCTGCGCGCGCTGGGGGTGCAGGGGCGCATCAAAAGCCCGACCTATGCGGTGGTGGAGCCGCACACCACCGGCACCTGGCCGTTGCTGCCGGCGGGCCAGGTGCTGACCATTGCGCATTTTGACTTTTACCGGTTTACCGACCCACGCGAGTGGGAGGACGCGGGGCTGCGGGAGATGTTTGCCCACCCGGGGCTGAAGCTGGTGGAGTGGCCGCAGCGGGCCGCGGGGGTGATGCCACCGCCGGATGCGGAACTGCATATTGAGCCGGAGCCGGTGGCGGCGGATGCGGTGTCGGGTACGGTTTCGGGTGCTGCGCTGGACGGTGAGGCGTTGCCCGACAGCGCGCGCCGGGTGTGGCTGAACGCGCTGACGCCGACCGGGCAGCAGTTGCTGGCGGCGCTGCGGGGCTGAGGCTGCAGGCCATGGAGCGGTTGCCACTGTTGCCACTGTCGCTGCCCTCCTCTTCGCGTCGCCGCCTGTGGCTGCAGGTGGGTGCGCTGGTGTGGCTGGCGGGGGCGGCGCGCGGGGCGCACGGCGCGGGCGTGGTGGCGGTGCGGCTGTGGCCAGCGCCCGACTACACCCGGGTGGCCATTGAGACCGACGGGGTGTTGCCGGTGCTGGGGGTGCGGACCGAGCCCAACCGGCTGACGGTGGAGCTGGAGGGCAGCGGCCTGCTGGCCGGGCTGCAAGGCCTGGCCAGCCAGCTGCGCAGCAGCGACCCGAACATTGCGGCCATCCAGGTGGTGGCGGCGGGCGGGGAGCGGGTGCGCCTGAGCCTGGAGCTCAAGCAGGCGGTGCTGCCGCAGGTGTTTCACCTGCCGCCGGTGGCGGCGTATCAACACCGGCTGGTGGTGGACTTGTACCCGGCGCAGGCGGTGGACCCGCTGGAGCAACTGGTGGCCCAGCGCCTGCAGGAGCTGGACGCGGCCAGCGCACGCGCTGCCCAGCTGCTGGGCGGCGACACTGGCCCGGTGCCGATGCCTGCGCCGCCGCTGCCCGAGGCGGCCGACCCGCTGGGCGCGCTCATCGCCCAGCGTGCCGGGGTGGCGCCCTCCCCGGCCTTGCCCGCCTCGCCCACGCCAGCCTCGCCGGCCACCCTGCCCGCCCCGGCGCGCACGGCCGATGATGCTGCGGCCGCTGTACCCGCTGCCGCACCGCCGCACCCGGCCACCCGCACGCCGGGCCACGCACCGGGACGGCCCGGCGCGGGCACTGAGCGTCTGATCGTGGTGGCGCTCGATCCGGGCCACGGAGGGGAAGACCCGGGGGCCATCGGGCCAGCGGGGACTTATGAGAAGGATGTGGTGTTGCAGATTGCGCTGAAGCTGCGCGAGCGCATCCACCGCACCCGGGTGCAGGGCAACCCGATGCGCGCCTACATGACGCGCGACGCGGACTTTTTTGTGCCGTTGGGGGTGCGGGTGCAGAAGGCACGCCGGGTGCAGGCGGACCTGTTCATCAGCCTGCATGCCGACGCTTTCACCAGCCCGCAACCGGCGGGGGCGAGTGTGTTTGCACTGAGCACGGGCGGCGCCACCAGCGCCACCGCGCGCTGGATGGCAGACCGGGAAAACGCCAGCGACCGGGTGGGCGGGGTGAATGTGCGGGCGCACGATGCCGCGGTGCAGCGCACGCTGCTGGACATGAGCACCAGCGCGCAGATACGCGACAGCCTGCGGCTGGGCGAGGCGGTGCTGCGCGAGATGGGCGGCGTGGGACGGCTGCACAAGCCGCGGGTGGAGCAGGCAGGGTTTGCGGTGCTCAAGGCGCCGGACATTCCGAGCGTGCTGGTGGAGACGGCTTTCATCAGCAACCCGCAGGAGGAGCGACGCCTGCGCGATGAGGCCTATCAGAACCGGCTGGCCGACGCGCTGCTGCGCGGCATCGTGCGTTACTTTGAAGCGAACCCGCCGCTGGCGCGCAACCGGCCGGTGTGAGGGGTGGGGTGGCGAGCGCCGGCACCGCGAAAACGGGATCGGGGATTCGCGGCGGGGGCGCCGCGAATCCCCGGATTTGTCCGGGCTGGGTCAATCGCGCAGGCCGAACAGCTCGGTCAACGCCAGTTTGTATTGCGGCTGGCCGATGGCGTTGGTGTTGTGGTGTGAGCCGCCCTCGACCAGTTCAAACCGCTTCGGCCCGGTGGCCGCTTCATACAGCCGGCGCCCCAGTTCGGGCGCGATGGTGCGGTCCTCGCTGCCGTGCACCACCAGCAGTGGCGAGCCGATGTGGGGCACCCGCTCCACCGCCTCGAAGCGCTGGGTGATCAGCGGGCCCACCGGCAGCCAGCCCCATTTGTAGCTGCTCACCACGTCGGGGATGGAGGTGAACGTGCCTTCCACCAGGGTGCCCGCTTCGTCACCCACCTGCGCCGCCAGGTCGATGGCAATGGCCCCGCCCAGCGAATGGCCGAACACATAGCGCGGCCGGTCCGGGTACTGCCGGGCGAGCCAGTCCCAGGCGGCGCGGGCGTCCTCGTAGGCGAGGGTTTCGGAGGGCAGGGTGTGGGTGCTCTTGCCAAAGCCCCGGTAGTCGATGGCCAGCACCGAAAAGCCCAAGTCCTGCATGCGGCGGGCGCGGAAGGCCGAGCCCACCACATTGAACCGGGCGCCGTGCAGGTACAGCAGCACAGGGGCCTTCGGGTCCTGGTCCCAGCGCTCGTGCGGGCTCCACAGGCCGTGCAGCTTCACCGGCTCGCCGGTTTCCTGCGAGGTGAAGTCGATCCACACGTCCTGCATGCCGGCGGCGGCTTCTTCGCCGCGCCACCAGCTGCGGTCTGAGGGCTGGAAGATCCAGGTGCGCTGGCGTTCGTCCAGCGTGGCGCAGCCGGCCAGCAGGGCGACGGTCATCAAGACAAGGGCGGTCAGGCGTTTCATGGTGGAGGACGATCCGCGTCAGTGGTGGAAGTTCACGGCAGAATGCCCGACTTTGTGTTCACCCGCATCCCCCATGGCCATGACCGACAGCGTGTTCACCCGCATCATCCGCCGCGAGATTCCGGCCGCCATCGTCTACGAGGACGAGCAGGTCATCGCCTTCATGGACGCCGGCCAGGTCAACCCCGGTCATGTGCTGGTGGCCACCCGCCGACAGGTGGAAACCTTCGTCGAACTCGAAGAGGCCGAGGCCGCCCACCTGTTCGCGGTGGCCCACCGGGTGGCGCGGGCGGTGCAGGCGGCCTTTGCGCCCGAGGGCATGACCCTGCTGCAGACCAACCGCCCCGCCGGCTGGCAGACCGTGCCGCATGTGCATGTGCACGTGTTGCCGCGCCACACGGGCGACGGGGCCGACCTGGTCTGGCCGCGCAAGGACCCGCCGCTGGACGAGCTGCGCGCCCTGGCCGAGCGCCTGCGGCTGCCGGCCGCACCACCGGTCGTACCGCCGGCCGCCGGTTGACACCGGCGCTGGCCCTGCCTACAGTCCGGGCCATGCCGCGCGTTCCCTCTTCACAGGTCTTGTGTCGTGTCCCGTCGCTCATGCCGACGGGCCCGGTCCTGCGCGTGGCCGCCCGGCTCTCAGGCAGCGGCACCATGGCCGCACATTCCTGAGCCCGGCGATCTCCTTCCCCCTCCCTCATCCGCGCCACGCGCGATCGCCGGGCCCCCACCCAAGCGCAACACCGTGCAGCCGCGAGCCGGCTGGCACGGGTCTTTTCTGGAGCCAACATGTCCCTGTCTGTCTGTGGTGACCGCATCGTCACCGAACTCGATTTCGTCCGCCTGCACAGGCTGGGCACCCACCGCATGCCCGCTGGCCTGCCCGACGCGCTCGACCTGGCCGAGCAGGTGCCCTCGCCCGCGGTGCCGCCCGACGTGGTGACCATGTATTCGCAGATCGAGATCCTCGAAGCCGGCGCCCCGCAGCCGCGCAAGATCACCCTGTGTTATCCCGACGATGCCGAGCCCGCGCAGGGCTTCATTTCGGTGCTCTCGCCGGTGGGCGCCAGCCTGCTGGGCCTGCGCGTCGGGGCGCAGGCGCAATGGCACACCCCGCAGGGCGAGCCGCGCTCGGCACAGGTGCGCGCCATCCTGTTCCAGCCCGAAGCCAGCGGCGACTACACCACCTGAGCCGGGGCGCCGCTCATGGGCGATGTTGCTTGGCGCTGTTCCCGGGCGGTGTTTCTGCAAAGTGTTCCCGGGAGGTGTTGCCGGGCCGTGCACAGGCGAAAAAAAGCCACCCCGCAGGGTGGCTTCATGCCTGGGCTGGCCGCGTATCACACCACGCCCTGCGCCAGCATGGCATCGGCCACTTTGACGAAGCCGGCGATGTTGGCACCGTCGATGTAGCTCACGCTGCCATCGGCCCGCTGGCCGTGCCTGACGCAAGCGGCATGGATGCCCTGCATGATCTGCAGCAGGCGCGCGTCCACTTCCTCGCGCGTCCAGCTCAGGCGCATCGCGTTCTGGCTCATCTCCAGGCCCGAGGTGGCCACGCCGCCCGCGTTGCTGGCCTTGCCCGGTGCGTACAGCACGCCGGCCGCTTCAAACGCCTTGGCGGCCTCGATGGTCGAGGGCATGTTCGCACCCTCGGCCACGCAGACCACGCCGTTGGCGATGAGGGTGCGGGCGTCGGCCTCGTCCAGTTCGTTCTGGGTGGCGCAGGGCAGGGCCACATCCACCGGCACATGCCAGGGGCGCCTGCCGGCCTCAAAGCGCACGCCGGTGCGGGCGGCATAGTCGCTCACCCGGCCATAGTGGTGGTTTTTCACTTCCATCAAGATGGCCAGCTTCTCGGGCGAGAAGCCGTTTTCATCGATCACCGTGCCGCTGGAGTCGGACACGGTGAGCACCTTGGCGCCCAGGGCCATGGCCTTTTCGACTGCGTACTGGGCCACGTTGCCCGAGCCGGAGACCGAGACCCGCATGCCCTGGAAAGAGACGCCGCGCGTCTTGAGCATCTCGTCGGCGAAATACACCGTGCCATAGCCGGTGGCTTCGGGGCGGATCAGTGAACCGCCAAACGACAGGCCCTTGCCGGTGAACACGCTGGCGGCGTTGTTGGCCAGTTTCTTGTACATGCCAGCCATGTAGCCCACCTCGCGGCCCCCCACCCCGATGTCGCCAGCCGGCACATCGGTGTCCGGCCCCACATGGCGGAACAGTTCCATCACGAAGGCCTGGCAGAAGCGCATGACCTCGGCCGGGCTCTTGCCCTTGGGGTCAAAGTCCGAGCCGCCCTTGCCGCCGCCCATGGGCAGGGTGGTCAGCGCGTTCTTGAAGGTCTGCTCGAAGGCCAGAAACTTCAGCACCGACAGGGTGACCGAGGGGTGGAAGCGGATGCCGCCCTTGTACGGACCAATGGCCATGCTGTGCTGGATGCGGTAGCCGCGGTTGACCTGCACCTGCCCGTGGTCGTCGACCCACGACACCCGGAACATGACCACCCGCTCGGGCTCCACCAGACGGTCCAGCAGGCCCTGTTCGGCGTATTTCGGGTGGGCGGCGATGAAGGGCCAGAGGCTTTCCATGACCTCGGTGACCGCTTGCAAAAACTCCGGCTGGCCGGGGTTGCGGGCCTCCACATGGGCCAGAAAATCGTGAACCGATGCGTACTTCATGGGTGTCATGCTCCAAAAATGTGCATGACATTATGCGGAAGCGGTATTTCATGATCCAAAAGGCACATAAACAGTGCCTTGCGCTGTTTCATGGTGCGAACGAATGCCATGAAAACGAAGCCCGCCCGGGTTTTGCGCAAAGTTGGTGCAGACAGGCGCCTGTTGCGCGCTGATCGCACGTCTATCGCACTTGGCGCTTGAATCCGCTCACGCCTGTCGCACGCTCACCGCCCGCGCAGAAACAGCGCGTCCAGGTCTTTCATGCCCAGCTGCCGCCAGGTGGGCCGGCCGTGGTTGCACTGGTCGCTGCGCTCGGTCACCTCCATCTGGCGCAGCAGGGCGTTCATTTCGTCGAGCGTCAGGCGCCGGTTGGCGCGCACCGCACCATGGCAGGCCATGGTGGCCAGCAGCTCGTTGCGGGCGCGCTGGGCCACGGTGCTGGCCTCGTGCTGGCTGAGTTCGGCCAGCACGCTGCGCGCCAGCTCCACCGGGTCGCTGGCGGCCAGGGTGGTGGGCAGCGCGCGCACCGCCAGCGTGCGCGGCGAAAACGGCACCACCTCCAGGCCCAGGGTGGCCAGCGCCGGGGCAGCGGTTTCGGCGGTGGCCACCTCTTCGGGGGTGGCCGCAAAGGTGGCCGGTATCAGCAGCGGCTGGCTGGCGATCTGGTGCGCGTCCAGCTGCTGCTTGAGCCGTTCGTAGACGATGCGCTCGTGCGCCGCATGCATGTCCACCACCACCAGGCCCTGTGCGTTCTCGGCCAGGATGTAGACGCCATGCAGTTGCGCGATGGCGCGGCCCAGCGGCCAATCGCCCTCGGGCAGGGTGGGCGCGGATGCCGTGGCGGACGGTTCGGCACCGGGGCGGGCCGTGGTGGCCGCGGCCGTGGATGCTGTGGCTGGCGCTGTGGGCACGGCGCTGTGTCCCCACAGCGCGCCGATGTCGCTCACCCGCTGGCCGACCGGCGGGCTCTCGGGCCGCCAGGGCAAGGGCTGCTGGCGCGGCGGCGGGCCGGGTACGGTTGACGCGGGCGCCTGGGTGGGCGTCGCCACCGGCGGCATGGCGCTGACCGGCAGCACCTGCGCCGCGCGCGGCGCCGCCAGCGCGCCCTCCACCGCCTGGCGCACCGCCTGGTGCACCTCGCGGCTGTCGCGAAAACGCACCTCGATCTTGGTCGGGTGCACATTCACATCCACCCGCGCCGGGTCGATGCCCACATACAACACATACACCGGCTGGCGGTGGCCATGCAGCACATCTTCATAGGCGCTGCGTGCCGCGTGGGTGATCACCTTGTCGCGCACAAAACGGCCATTGACATAGGCAAACTGTCCGTCCGCGCGCGAGCGGGCTGCGTCGGGCACACCGGCAAAACCCCACACCCGCAGGTGGCGCGGCGGGCGCTGCTCGCCGCCGGCGGCGGCTTCTTCGTCCGGCCCGGTCTCCAGCGGCCAGTTCACCGCCACCGCCTGTTCCACAAACGCCTCGCCCAGCACATCGGCCAGGCGGCGGCGCAGCGCGTCCAGCCCGTGCCCGTCAGCGGCCAGGTCGGGCGCCACGGCGCGCCACTGCGCCACCAGCCTGCCCTCGTGCCAAATGGCAAAACCCACCTCGGGCCGGGCCAGCGCATGGCGGCGCACCGCCTCGATGCAGTGCGCCAGCTCGGTGCTGTCGGACTTGAGGAACTTGCGCCGCGCCGGGGTGGCAAAAAACAGCTCCCGCACCTCCACCGTGGTCCCGCGCGCGCGGGCCGCCACCTGCAGCTCGCCGCTGCGGCCATCGAGCCGCCAGCCGTGGGCCGGGCCGTCGTCATCGGTGCGGGTCAACACCGACACCTCGGCAATCGAGCAAATGGCCGCCAGCGCCTCGCCGCGAAACCCCATCGTGCCCACCGATTCCAGGTCGTGCAGGCTGGCAATCTTGCTGGTGGCGTGGCGCTGCAGCGCGGCCGGCAGCTCCTCCCGCGCGATGCCGATGCCGTCGTCCTCCACGCTGATCAACCGCACCCCGCCGGCCTGCAGCCGCACCGTGATCTGCGTCGCGCCCGCGTCCAGCGCGTTGTCCACCAGCTCGCGCACCACCGAAGCCGGCCGCTCCACCACCTCGCCCGCCGCGATCTGGCTGATCAATTCATCCGGCAGCGCCCGTATCGGGCGCCGCACCGGCGCGGCAAATGGGCGGTGGGCGGTGTTCACCCCGGCATTGTAGGAACGGGGGCACGGCTGGCGAAGGGGTGTGGGCGGTTGAGGGGATGCAGGCGGTTGAGGGGGCGTTTGCAGGAGCTGCGCCCTCGCCGCGAAGGTTTTCCGGGGGTTTGGCGTTCGCGCAGGAATGCAGGTTCGGGGATTCGCGGCGGGGGCGCCGCTCCTACGGATACGGGGGCATTTCTGGCGCGGGGATGTGGGCGGTCGAGGGGGCGTTTGCAGGAGCGGCGCCCTCGCCGCGAAGGTTTTTCGGGGGTTTGACGTTCGCAGACGAACGCGGGTTCGGGGATTCGCGGCGGGGGCGCCGCTCCTACAGGGGGCACGGCGGCAGATAATGGCCCGCCATGGAACCCATCGCCTTTCTGATCGATTTCATCCTCCACGTCGACCAGCACCTGCAAACCTTCGTGCAGCTCTACGGCGCCTGGGTCTATGCCCTGCTGTTCCTCATCATTTTTGTCGAGACCGGCGTCGTCGTCATGCCCTTCCTGCCGGGCGACTCCCTGCTCTTCATCGTCGGCGCCCTGTGCGGCGCCGGGCTGCTCGACTGGTCACTCGCCGCCGGCCTCATGCTGGCCGCCGCCATCCTGGGCGACCAGTGCAACTACACCATTGGCCGCTTCTTTGGCCCCAAAGTGTTCCAGTGGGAAAACTCCCGCTTCTTCAACCGCAACGCTTTCAACCAGGCGCACAACTTCTACGAACGCTACGGCGGCATCACCATCATCATCGCCCGCTTCATGCCCTTCATCCGCACCTTCGCCCCCTTCGTGGCGGGGGTGGCGGAAATGACCCGCAGCAAGTTCACCGCCTACAACGTCATCGGCGCGCTGCTGTGGGTCATCGGCCTCACCGCTGCAGGCTACTTCTTTGGCAACCTGCCCTGGGTACAGGCCAACCTGTCGGCCATCATCTGGGCGCTCATCATCGTCCCCGGCCTGATCGCCCTGTTCAGCGCCTGGCGTGCCGCCCGCGCCGAAAAAGCGCGCACCGCCACCCCGTGACACCCCGCCGGGGGGTGTTTGGGGTTGGAGTCGGCAGAGGGAATGCGGGATGGGGATTCGCGGCGGGGGCGCCGCTCCTGCAGGGGGCACGGCGGGCGAGGAGGTGTGGACGGTTGAGGGGGCGTTTGCAGAAGCGGCGCCCCCGCCGCGAAGGTTTCCGGGGACATGGCTGGCGCACAGGGTCTGCGCTCGGCGGCCATCTGCTACCCTCACTGCAATGTCTGTTTCCCGCTCCCCCATGTCGCCCGGCCTCGTCGTGTGGGTGCTCTCGTTGTTGCTGGGCTTGCAGCCGATCACCACCGATCTGTACCTGCCGGCGCTGCCGACCATCACCCAGGTGTTGGGCGCCAACCTGCCGCAGGCGCAACTGACGCTGTCGGCCCTGCTGCTGGCCTTTGGCTTGTCGCAACTGGTGTGGGGGCCGCTGTCTGACCGCTTCGGCCGCCGCCCGGTGCTGCTGGCGGGCATGGGGCTGTATGTGCTGGCTTCGGTGGGCAGCGCTTTGGCCACGTCGGTGGTGCAACTGATCGTGCTGCGGGTGCTGCAGGGTGCGGCCATGGGGGCGGGTGTGATGACGGCGCGCGCGGTGGTGCGCGACCTGTACGCCCCGGGCGAGGGCGCGCGGGTGATGTCCAAGGGGCTGACCGGTCTGGGGGTGATCGCCTGCCTGAGTGCGCCCGTGGGTGGCTTGCTGGCGCAGTACCTGGGCTGGCGCGCGGCCTTGCTGGCGCTGGCGGTGTTTGGCGCACTGGCGCTGACCGTGGTGGCGCTGCGCTTTGAGGAAACCCTGGCGCGGCGAAACCCGCACGCCCTGGACCCGACCACCCTGCTGCGCACCTGGGGGCAGATCGTGCGCCACCCGACTTTCTGGGCCTACACGCTGCTGGCCACCACGTCTTATGCGGGGCTGTTCACCTTTCTGGCGGCCAGCGCTTTCGTGTTCATGGGGGTGCTGGGCCTGTCGCAGTCGGCTTACGGGCTGGCCATGTTGAGCATGTCGCTGGCGTACATCGCGGGCACCTTCGTGTGCCGCCGCCTGTTGCCGCGCTGGGGTGTGCGGCGCACGGTGGCCCTGGCAGCGGTGGCGACGCTGACGGCGGGCACGGCCATGGGGGTGATGGCGCTGCTGGGGGTGCAGCGGGTGGCGGCCATTCTGGTGCCGTTTTATCTGTTCATGCTCGGCCACGGGGTGCACCAGCCCTGCGGCCAGAGCGGTGCGGTGGGGCCTTTCCCGCAGGCGGCGGGCGCGGCATCGGCGCTCAGCGGCTTTCTGATGATGGTCATGGCCTTTGGCGTGGGCGGCTGGCTGGGCCAGAGCCTGGCCGCGCAGCCGGCCAGCGTGTTGCCGCTGACCAGCGGCCTCTGGTTCTGGAGTGTGGCGATTGCCGCCACCGCCTGGACGCTGGTGCAGCGCTACGGGGAAGAGCACCTACCCTCCCCTGCGCCGCTGCGCGCCTTCCCCCCGGAGGGGGGCCACGCCAGTGACCCGGCAAAGCCGCTGCCACGGCGTGTGCTGGCCGCTGGCGAACGGGTGCCTGCTGCGGGTGAAACCCCGCGACCGCCAGCATGAGCGCGCAGCCCTTGCACCTGCGTTGCCTCGCCATCGCCGGCCCCACGGCCAGCGGCAAGAGTGCGGCGGCGCTGGCCATTGCGCAGCGCTGGCCGGTGGAGATCGTCAGCGTCGATTCGGCCCTGGTCTACCGGGGCATGGACATTGGCACCGCCAAGCCAACGCCCGAGGAGCGCGCACGGGTGACGCACCACCTGATCGACACCACCGACCCGCTGCAGACCTACAGCGCGGCGGAGTTTGTGCGCGATGCCACGCGGCTGATCGGCGAGATCGGCGCACGCGGGCGCACGCCGCTGCTGGTGGGCGGCACCCTGCTGTACTTCAAGGCGTTGATGGAGGGGCTCAACGACATGCCGCCCGCCGACGCTGCCGTGCGCGCCGCCATCGAGGCGCGCGCCCAGGCACAGGGCTGGCCCGCGCTGCATGCCGAACTGGCGCGGGTGGACCCGGTGACCGCCGCACGCCTGGCGCCGCTGGACGCGCAGCGCATCCAGCGCGCGCTGGAGGTGTTTGCGGTCTCGGGGCGGCCCATTTCGTCGTTTCAGACCGGCCGCGCCAGCGGCCACCACAACCCCATTGCACCGGGCGCGCTGCTGAGCCTGGAGCCGGTCGACCGCGCCTGGCTGCACGAGCGGGTGGCGCAACGCTTTGACGCCATGCTGGCGGCGGGCCTGGTGGACGAGGTGCGCGCCCTGCGCGCGCGCGGCGACCTGCACCCCGACCTGCCGTCGATGCGCTGCGTGGGCTACCGCCAGACCTGGGAAACCCTGGACGCCGCCGGGGACGCGGCGCTCACGCCGGCCCAGTGGGCCGGGCTGCGCGAGCGCGGCATTTTCGCCACCCGACAACTGGCCAAACGGCAGATCACCTGGCTGCGCTCCATGCCGCAGCGGGTGGTGGTGCCCTGCGACGCGCCCGATGCGCTGGCGCAGGTGTTGCGCTGGACAACGGGACACTTGGGAGCCCCCACATGAGTTCGTCCACCGGACTGGTCATTGAACGGCTGGCCAAGCGCTATGGCGATGCTGCGGTGTTCCAGGCGGTGGATTTGCAGGTGGCGCCGGGCGAGTTTGTCGCCATTGTGGGCGAGTCGGGGGTGGGCAAGTCCAGCCTGCTCAACTGCATGGCCGCGCTGGACACCTGGAGCGAGGGCCGCATCTGCCACGATGGGGTGGATCTGGGCCAGCTGAGCGAGGCGCAGGCCGCGCACTGGCGGCGCGAGCACCTGGGCTTTGTGTTCCAGGCGTTTCATGTGCTGCCGCACCTGGACGTGGCGCAGAACGTGGCGCTGCCGCTGCTGTTGCTGCAGCGGCCAGACCCGGCCCGGGTGGTTCAGATGCTCGATGCGGTGGGCCTGCAGGGCCTGGGCGGGCGCCTGCCGGCGCAGCTCTCGGGCGGGCAACTGCAGCGGGTGGCCATGGCGCGCGCGCTGGTGCACCGGCCGCGCCTGGTGCTGGCCGATGAGCCCACCGGCAACCTGGACCCCCGCACCGCCGCACAGGTGATGGATGTGCTGGTGGCGCAGGTGCGCGAACACGGCAGTTCGATGGTGCTGGTGACGCATTCGGAAGCGGCGGCGGCGCGGGCGGACCGGGTGTTGCAGCTGACCGCCCAGGGCTTGCACAAGGGTTGACCGACAACGGGGGCGATGCTGCCTGCCTGCCCGCCTGCCAACCAGCCCGATGACCGGCGGCGTGCGCCGCGAGGCCACCATCGCGAACGGATAATCCAAGCTCCACGCCACCCTTTCAACCCCAACCGTTCAGGCTGAGCCTTTCCAAGCCCTCACACAGACAGCCAGCCCGTCGAAACGTGCAGCGCGAACAGCCTCACCACACCCGCCACATGCCATCTCCCACCACCCTCCCCGCCTGGCAGCAGCTGGCCCGGCTGGCCGCCCTGCCCCAGCCCCACCTGCGCGAGCGCCTGGCGCAGCCGGGCCGGGAGGCCCTGCAGGCCGCGGCCGCGGGCACCGGCTTGCGCCTGGACTTCAGCCGCCAGGCGTTTGACGGGGCCATTTGGTCGGCCCTGCTGCAACTGGCCCGCGAAGCGAGGGTGGAGGCGCAGCGCGATGCGATGTTCGCGGGCGAAGTCATCAACACCAGCGAACAGCGCGCGGTGCTGCATGTGGCCCTGCGCGGGGCACCCGGCGCCAGCGGGCCAGATGCGCCCTGGGGCGCCGATGTGCAGCAACAGGTGCAGGGTGAACTGGACCGCGTCTGCGCCTTTGCCGACCGGGTGCGCGCGGGTGCAGTGAACAGCAGCACCGGCGCCGCCTTCACCGATGTGGTGAGCATCGGCATTGGCGGCTCGGACCTGGGCCCGCGCATGGCGGCCGATGCCCTGGCCCCCTGGTGCAGCGGCGGGCCACAGGGTCAACACAACGGTCTGCGGGTGCATTTCGTCAGCAACCCCGACGCCTGGGCGCTGCACAGCACGCTGCGCGATCTGGACCCGAAAACCACCCTGTTGATCGTCGCCAGCAAGACCTTCACCACGCAGGAGACCATGACCAACGCCGCCAGTGCCCGCCGCTGGCTGGCGGACGGCGGCATCACCGGCGCGGCGCAGGGTGCGCACCTGGCGGCCATCACCGCTGCGCCGCAGAAGTCGGGCGCGGCGGGCTACCCCGCCGAACACACCTTCACTTTCTGGGACTGGGTCGGGGGCCGCTATTCGGTGTGGTCGGCGCTGGGCCTGCCGCTGGCCCTGGCCATTGGCTCGGCGGCCTTCCGCGAATTCCTGGCCGGGGGGCGGGCCATGGACGCGCACTTTCGCACCGCCCCGCTGGGGCAGAACCTGCCCGTCATCCTGGCGCTCAGCGGTGTGTGGAACCGCAACTTCCTGCACTGCCCGACGCAGCTGCTCAGCTGCTACCCCAGCCGGCTGGGGCGCTTTGTGCCCTTCGTGCAGCAGATGGACATGGAGAGCAACGGCAAGCACACCCGCCGCGACGGCCAGCCCGCCGACACCGATACCGGCCCCATCGTCTGGGGTGGTCTGGGCACCGACGGGCAGCACGCTTACTTCCAGTTGCTGCACCAGGGCACACACCGGGTGCCGGTGGAGTTTGTGGGCGTGGAGAGCGAAGACACGCCGCTGCCGCTGGCCGCCGAACACCACCGCCTGGTCAACCTGAACCTGCGCGCCCAAGCCCAAGCCCTGGCCGTGGGCCGCGATGCCACCGACACCTTGCAGGCCTTGATGCGCGAGGGCCAGACCATGGCGCAAGCCGAGCCTTGGGTGCGCCAGCGCAGCTTTGCCGGCAACGTGCCCAACAGCGTGCTGTGGATCGACCAGCTCACCCCGCACCGCCTGGGCGCGCTGGTCGCGCTGTACGAACACAAGGTGTTTGTGCAGGCGGCGGTGTGGGGCATCAATGCGTACGACCAGTGGGGCGTGGAACTGGGCAAGACCATGGCCCGGGCGATGGAACAGTCGGGCGCTTGAGGGGGCGTTTGCAGGAACGCTGCGGGCAGAGCGGTTGGGTGGTTGAGGGGAGAGCCTGTAGGAGCGGCGCCCTCGCCGCGAAGGTTTTCCGGGGGCTTGGCGTTCGCGCAGGGAATGCGGGGGCGGGGATTCGCGACGGGGGCGCCGCTCCTACGGAGACGGGGGCATTTCTGGCGCGGGGGTGTGGGCGGTCGAGGGGGCCTTTGTAGGAGCGGCGCCCCCGCCGCGAAGGTTTTCAAGGGTTTGGGTTCGCAGAAGAAATGCGGCGTCGGATTGTGCAGGGGTTGTGCCGTTCACACCAGCGCCTGGTGGTCGGGTAGCGCCTTGCTCCAATGGAAGATGTCGATGCTCTGGCGAAGGCCGCAGGTGTAGAACGGGTCGCTTTGCAGCAACTCAAAGACCTCGGCCTTGGAGCCTGCCTCAACCACCCACAGTCCGCCCTTGGGCACGTCGCCGGGCTCGTGGCGCAGCGAACCGGCGACCAGCACCCGGCTGCGGTGTGCATGGACCCAGGCGACATGGGCCTCCAGGTGCGCAGCGCGCAGGGCGCCATGGCCCGGTTGGTCGGTGAACAGAACGGCAAACAGCACGGTGCGTTTGAGGTTACGCAGCCTGTTGCAGCGCCTGGCACAGGGCCTTGGCGGCTTCGATGCGCAGGGTCAGCGGGATGGAGGGGTCGTTCATGACCGCCCGCAGGAAGGCGCGCGGGTCGTCGTATGGGCCCAATGCCGGGGCTGCGGCGAGATGCGGGGCAGCGGGCTCGGCCGGGCCAGGTGGCACCGCCTCAAGCGACAAGGGCTCGGGTGGCGCCGGCTCGGGCTGCAGCGGCAGCGCAGCCAGCGCCCGGCGCAGCGCGGCGGGGCCCACTGGTTGCAAACGGGCCAGCAGGTCGGCCTGGGCGTCGGCACCGGGCTCGACATCGAGCGCCGGGTCGTCGCCGAACACGGCGGGCAGGTCGGGTGCCACGAAGGCGGCCCAGCGTTCGGCAGCGGCGGCAAAGGGCGGGCAGATGGGCGAGCGGGTGGGCGGACCATTGGGCGCATCGGCCCGTGTGGATGGGGGGACCGGCCAGCAGCGCACCCGCTCGGCGGGCACAGCGCCCAGGTAGCGGCGCTGCAAGCCGTGCAGCAGCCGGGCCGCTTCGGCCCAGGGCAAGCCTTCGGCCAAGGCAAACCAGAGCTCAAAGGCGTCGGTGCCGTTGACGGCGATGGCGGGTTCGGGCCAGTCGAAATCGGTCTGTACACCACGCCAGAGGGGCGCGAGCGCGGCCCAGTCGGCCGGGCTGCGCAGCGCCACCACCAGCGCACGCACCGGGGTGGCGGGAGCAGCGGGAGCGGCGGGCAGTGGGCCACCGGGGCTGGCGGCCCACAGGCGCTGGCATTGAGCGGTCAGGTGGTCCATGGCCGCAAGGGTCGCCGTGGGTTCAGGCCGTCACCGGTGTGCCCGGGCATGGCGCGCCGGGGCACCACGCGGCCGTGGTGGCGCGGGCTGCCGCACGCAGGGGCAGCGCCGCGCGCAGGGCGTGGGGCCTGGGGGGGGTGCGGTGTGGCTGCCGGCATGGCGCTCGCTCAGGCGTGGGCACGGTTGAGCTGCTGCGCGATGAGGTCGTGGTTGAGCCAGAGCACCGGGCCGCTGGGGTGGGCCGACGCGTTGAACATGAGGGCGCCCGACGCCTCGATGACCAGGGTGCTGAGCAGGTCGGTGATGAGGGCGTTGCGGTCTTTGTGCATGGCCACCAGGTCGTCGCTGGAACCGATCATGAGGTCGGCCAGGTCCTGGCTGTTGGGCATGGGCCAGGCGGCGAAGTTGTCGTAGCGCTGCATCACGTCGCTGGCGTAAAAGTCGGCGATGCGCTGCATGACCACGGCCAGCCCGGCTTCACCGTCGCTCAGTCGCTCGGCGCATTCCTTCCAGATGCCCTCGGCCCAGGCGCCGCCGTTTTCACGGCGCAGGGCACGCAGCAGCGAGAACAGGGGCAGTTCCACGCCGGAGAAGATGTCGGACGAGTTGGTGCGGATCTCGGGACAGTTGTAGACGGTGGCGCGCACGCCCTGCGCCCAGGCGTCCTGCGCGATGCGCTCCAGGCGCATCTTGGCGTAGCCCTGGGTGTAGTTGCTGTAGCTTTGCCACTTGTATTGGTCACCGATGAGGATGGCGGTGCCGTGGTAGCCGTAGGCGCTGTAACAGGCACTGCCGCCGGTGCGCTGCACCCGCTCGCGGATGGCGCGGCTGCCTTCGATGAGGTGGCCGAAGGTGTTGGCCGAGACTTCGTCGAAGTTCATCAATATGAGCTTGCCCAGGTCGCTTTGCAGCAGCACGTCGGACGACTGGTGGCGCTCGCCCCGGCCTTTGTAGATGCGGTTGGCAATGGCCAGGAAGACCTTGGCCTTGGGAATGCCGCCGGCCATGGTGTGGGCAAAGAACACCTGGGCACCGTCGGGGATCAGGCCGTCAAGGGTGGCCATGACCTGCGACACCGATGCCTTGAAGCGGGCGGTGCCGACTTCGCGGCACTGGGCGATGTGGTCCCAGTCGAGCTTGTCCTCGGTCCAGGTCTTGAGGGTGAGCTTGCCCAGCAGTTCGGTGGGGGTGGGGGTGCCGGCGGGGGCGTCCATGTCGAAGCCGGCCATCAGCGGCACATTGATGATCTTGCCGCCCAGGTTGGCTTCGGCGGTGGCGAGTTCTTCGTCGCTCAGCGGGCGCAGCGTGCCGTCGGCCTCGCGCCGGCCGACGGTGATGCCGACAATGGTCATGCCCGCCGCGCGGGCCTGGGCGACCAGCCCGTTGGCATAGCCACGGCCGAACAGTTCGCCGAAGAGCACGAACACATCACCGGCGCGGAACCGGTGGGGCTGGGGAAGCTGGGTCAGGTTGATGGGGCCGTTCATGGTGGGGGCGCTGGTGGGTCGGTACAGATGGAAGGGCGGCCGGTGCGGCCGCCAAGGCGCGTACTCTAACGGAATGTGCCGTCGGCGCTGCTCAATGGCGGCTGGCGGCATGGCGCTGTGAACACCCGCGCTGACAGGCACCACACCCGCGCCAGACACCGCTTCGGGATAATTCAGCCCATGTTTGCCACTTTTTGTCGCCGTGCCCGGGTCCGTCTGCTGCCGCTGGGCCTGGTGCTGGCCTGGGGGCTGGCCGCGGTGGCGCCCGCCCGGGCGACGCTGATCGATCTGCCGCCGATTGACCGCATCGTGCAGTACCAGCCCAAGCTGCCGCTGCAGGTGTTCACCGCCGATGGTGTGGCCCTGGCCCAGTTTGGGGCCGAACGCCGCATGTATGTGCCGCTCGCGCGCATTCCCCAGCGTCTGCAGGATGCGCTGCTGGCCATTGAGGACACCCGCTTTCGCGAGCACAGCGGCATCGACCCCAAGGGCATGGCGCGGGCTGCGCTGGCGCTCATCACCGGTGGCCGCAGACAGGGCGCCAGCACCATCACCCAGCAGTTGGTGCGCACCATGCTGCTGACCCGTGAGCTGAGCTTCGAACGCAAGACCAAGGAAATCCTGCTCGCGCTGGAGGTGGAGAAGGCGCTGTCCAAGGACCGCATCCTGGAGATCTACATGAACGAGATCTTCCTCGGCCAGCGGGCCTATGGCTTCGAGGCGGCGGCGCAGACCTATTTCGGCAAGTCGCTGCAACAGCTGTCCACCGCCGAGTCGGCGCTGCTCGCCGGCCTGCCGCAAAACCCCTATTACGCCAACCCGGTGGCCAACTTCGAACGCGCCACCCAGCGCCAGCGGGTGGTGCTGCAGCGCATGCGCGAGGTGGGGGTCATTGACGACGCCGAGCTGGCCCGGGCGCTGGCCGAGAAGCTGGTGATACGCCCGCCCGGGCAGCGCAGCATCGACGCCGCCCATGTGGCCGAAATGGCGCGCCGCGCGGTGGTCGAGCGCTTTGGCGAGGGCGCCTACACCAGCGGTATCCGGGTGACCACCTCGCTGCTGGCGGCCGACCAGCGTGCGGCCACCACCGCGCTGCAGCGCGGCGTGCTGGCGCAGGACCGGCGCGGCCCCTGGCGGGGCCCCGAGGCGCATGAAGACTTGCCGAACACCCAGGGCGCCGCGCTGGAGCAGGCCGCCGCCGCGGCTTTGAAAGACCACCGGGACGACGATCTGCTGCGCGCGGCCATCGTGCTGGCGGCCAGCCCGCAGGAGGTGCGGGTGCAGCTGGCGGGCGGCGAGGCGGTGCGCATCACCGGTGAAGGTCTGCAATGGGCCAAGGCTGGGCTGTCGCCCAAGGCCACAGCAGCGCTGAAAATACGGCGCGGCTCGGTGCTGCGGGTGGTGCGCGAGGGCCAGGCCTGGGCCATCAGCCAGTGGCCCCAGGCCGAGGCGGGGCTGGTGGCGCTGGACGCGCGCACGGGCCGGGTGCGCGCGCTGGTGGGCGGCTTTGACTTTTCGCGCCAGCCGTTCAACCACGTGACCCAAGGCTGGCGTCAGCCAGGCTCGACCATCAAGCCCCTGCTCTATTCGGCTGCGCTGGAGGCACGGGTGATGCCCGGCACCCTGGTGGACGACCGGCCCTTCACGGCGGCCAACGGCTGGAGCCCCGGCAACAGCGGTGCGCCCTCGGCCGACGGGGTGCTCACGCTGCGGCAGGCGTTGGCGCAGTCAAACAACCTGGTGAGCGTGCGGGTGCTGCAGCACACCGGCACCCTGCCAGCGCGCGACTGGCTCGGCCGCTTCGGGCTGGATGTGGCCCGGCAGCCCGACAACCTGACGCTGGCCCTGGGCACCGGCCAGGTGACGCCGCTGCAAATGGCGCGCGCCTACGCCACGCTGGCCAACGGCGGCTGGGCGGTGGAGCCGGTGTTGATCGAACAGATCACCGATGCGCAGGGCAAGCTGCTGTTCCAGGCGCCACCACCGCCCGCGCTGACCGAAGACAACCGCGCCCTGCCGGCGCGCAACGCCTATGTGATGAACAGCCTGCTGGCCGATGTGACCCGGGTGGGCACGGCCGCGCGGGTGCAGACGGTGCTGCAGCGGCCCGACCTGTATGGCAAAACCGGCACCACCGACAACGTGCTGGACGCCTGGTTTGCCGGCTACCACCCCAGCCTGGCCGCCGTGGTGTGGATGGGTTATGGCCAGCCGCGCAGCCTGGGTGACCATGGCTCGGGCGCCCGGCTGGCGCTGCCGATCTGGCTGGACTACATGGCCGCTGCCCTGCAAGGGGTGCCGGTGAGCATGCCGCCAGAGCCCCCGGCCGGCCTGGTGCGCGCCAACGGCGACTGGCTCTACAGCGAATGGGCCAACGGCGGGGCGGTGGCCCGTCTGGCCGACGGTACCGGCGCCGAATACACCGGCGCCCCGACCTTGCTCGATTCGATCCGCGAGCTGTTCAAGCCCTGAGCCGGGCAGTTGGACGCAAAAAAGCCGGCCTGCGGGCCGGCTGGTCAGGGCAAGGCCTGTACCGTCTCAGCTGCCGCAGATACGCGCCTTGGCCTCGGCGTATTCGCGTTTGAAGCGGGCCACCAGATCGGCCGCTGGCACCACCTCGCGGATGGCACCAATGCCCTGGCCGCAACCCCAGATGTCTTTCCAGGCCTTGGCGGCGTTGGCCCCTTCACCGGTGCTGAAGTTCATCTTGCTCGGGTCGCTCACCGGCAGGTTGTCCGGGTCCATGCCGGCGTTGCGGATGCTGCCTTTGAGGTAGTTGCCGTGCACCCCGGTGTAGAAGTTGCTGTAGACGATGTCGTCCGAGTTGCTCTCGGTGATCATCTGCTTGTAGCCCTCGACCGCGCGCGCTTCGTCGGTGGCGATGAAGGCCGAGCCGATGTAGGCGAAGTCGGCTCCCATGGCTTGCGCCGCCAGGATGGCGCCGCCCGAGGCGATGGAGCCCGACAGCGCCACCGGGCCGTCAAACCATTCGCGGATCTCCTGGATCATGGCGAACGGGCTCTTGACACTGGCATGGCCACCCGCGCCGGCCGCCACCGGAATCAGGCCATCGGCCCCCTTCTCGATAGCCTTGTGGGCGAACACGTTGTTGATCACATCGTGCATGACCACACCACCCCAGCTGTGCACCGCCTGGTTCACATCTTCGCGCGCGCCCAGGCTGGTGATGATGATGGGCACCCTGTACTTGGCGCACAGCTGCAGGTCGTGCTCCAGGCGGTCGTTGCTCTTGTGCACGATCTGGTTGATGGCAAACGGCGCTGCCGGCTGGTCCGGGTGGGCCTTGTTGTGGGCCGCCAATGCCTCGGTGATTTCGGCCAGCCACTCATCGAGCTGCGAGGCCGGGCGGGCGTTGAGCGCCGGCATGGAGCCCACCACCCCCGCCTTGCACTGGGCGATGACCAGCTTGGGGTTGCTGATGATGAACAGCGGAGAGCCGATCACCGGGAACGGCAGGTTCTGCAGCACCGGGGGCAGGTAGCGTTGGCGGGTGGTCATGGGGTCTCCAGGTTCAAAAGGGTTTGCGCGGCATTCTGGGCGGAGCGGCCTGTCGGTGGCGCGACAGGCCGGCGGCTTTACAGGGCGTGACCGAGGGCTTAGAAGGCCTCGGCCGGCAGCGCGGTCACTGCCTCGGCACCTTCGACGATGGCATCGCGCACGCCCGGTGCGCGGCTGAGCAGGTGGTCGGCATAGAAGCGCGCGGTGGTGATCTTGGCGGTCATGAAGGGCACGTCCTTGCCGGCTGCCAGCTGGTCTTCGGCCACCAGCAGCGCGCGCGCGAGCTGCCAGCCCGCCATCAGGTTGCCGGCCAGCATGAGGTAGGGCACGCTGCCGGCGAAGGCGGCGTTGGGATTGCTCCGGGTGTTGGCGGCAATGAACTCGACCACATCGACAAACGCCTGGCGGGCGGCGCCCAGGCGCCTGGCCACCGCCAGCGCGTGGGCACTGCCGCGGGCCTGGAGTTCGGCCTCGGTCTTTTCGATCTGGGCGGCCATCGCCTTGGCGCCCTGGCCGCCGTCGCGGGCGGTCTTGCGGCCCACCAGGTCGTTGGCCTGGATGGCGGTCGTGCCTTCGTAAATGGTCAGGATCTTGGCGTCGCGGTAGTATTGGGCGGCGCCGGTCTCTTCAATGAACCCCATGCCGCCGTGCACCTGCACGCCCAGGCTGGTGACTTCCAGGCTCATCTCGGTGCTGTAGCCCTTGACCAGCGGCACCATGAATTCGTAGAAGGCGGCGTTCTGCTGGCGCACCTCGGCATCGGGGTGGTGGTGGGCGGCATCGTAGGCGGCCGCAGCCACGCTGGCCATGGCCCGGCAGCCTTCGGTCACGGCGCGCATGGTCATGAGCATGCGCTTGACGTCGGCGTGGTGGATGATGGGCGCGGCGGTGGTGAAGCTGCCGTCCACCGGGCGGCTCTGCACCCGGTCCTTGGCGTAGGTCACGGCCTTCTGGTAGGCACGCTCGCTGATGGCGATGCCCTGCACACCCACCGCGTAGCGGGCGGCGTTCATCATGATGAACATGTATTCGAGGCCGCGGTTTTCCTCGCCCACCAGGTAGCCCACGGCACCCCCGTGGTCGCCGTACTGCAGCACGGCGGTGGGGCTGGCCTTGATGCCCATCTTGTGTTCGATGGACACGCAATGCACATCGTTGCGCGCGCCCAGCGAACCGTCGGCGTTGACCATGAACTTGGGCACGACGAACAGGCTGATGCCCTTGACGCCCTCGGGCGCGCCGGTCACCCGGGCCAGCACGAGGTGGACGATGTTCTCGGCCATGTCGTGCTCACCATAGGTGATGTAGATCTTGGTGCCGAAGACCTTGTAGGTGCCGTCGGGCTGCGGCTCGGCGCGGCTGCGCACGGCGGCGAGGTCAGAGCCGGCCTGCGGTTCGGTCAGGTTCATCGTGCCGGTCCACTGGCCGCTGATGAGCTTCTCCAGGTAGGTGGCCTTGAGCTCGTCGCTGGCGGCGGTCAGCAGGGCCTCGATGGCACCGTCGGTCAGCAGCGGGCACAGGGCGAAGCTCATGTTGGCGCTGTTGAGCATTTCGCCACAGGCGGCACCGATGGTCTTGGGCAGGCCCTGGCCGCCAAAGTCCACCGGGTGTTGCAGGCCCTGCCAGCCACCGTCGGCGTACTGCTTGAAGGCATCCTTGAAACCCGGGGTGGTGGTGACCTTGCCATCGTGGAACGATGACGGGTACTTGTCGCCCTCCCAGTTCAGCGGAGCGATCACGCCTTCGTTGAGCTTGGCGCACTCCTCCAGCACGGCCTGCGCGGTCTCCAGACCGGCATCTTCAAAACCCGGCAGCTGCGACACCTGGTCGATGCGGGCCAGGTGCTCGATGTTGAACAACATGTCTTTGAGGGGGGCGGTGTAGCTCATGAAAGTCTCCAGATTCACCCCCGCGCCGCCTGCGGCGTCACCCCCTCAAGGGGGCGCAGCCAGAGGCCCGGCAAAGCCGGTTCCTCGGCCGCTGCTGGAGGGGGGTCTGCTCCAGCGCTGTTGCAGGAAAGTTTTGTGGGGTGTTACAGCTTCGAGACCAGTTCCGGCACAGCGGCGAACAGGTCGGCCTCCAGGCCGTAGTCGGCCACGGAGAAGATCGGGGCTTCGGGGTCTTTGTTGATCGCCACGATCACCTTGCTGTCCTTCATGCCCGCCAGGTGCTGGATGGCGCCGGAAATGCCGGCGGCCACGTACAGCTGCGGCGCGACGATCTTGCCGGTCTGGCCGACCTGCCAGTCGTTGGGCGCGTAACCGGCGTCCACCGCCGCACGGCTGGCACCCAGGGCGGCGCCCAGCTTGTCGGCCAGCGGGGTCATCACTTCGTTGAACTTCTCGGCGCTACCCAGTGCGCGACCACCGCTGACGATGATCTTGGCTGCCGTCAGCTCGGGGCGGTCGCTCTTGGCGATTTCGCTGCCCACATAGGTGCTCTTGCCGTTGCCGCTGGCGGCGGCCACGGTTTCCACGGCGGCCGATCCGCCCTGGCCTGCGGCGTCAAAGCCAGTGGTGCGCACGGTGATGACTTTGGTGGCATCCAGGCTCTGCACGGTGGCGATGGCGTTGCCAGCGTAGATCGGGCGCTCGAAGGTGTCTTGGCTGATGACTTTGGTGATGTCGCTGATCTGCGCCACATCGAGTTTGGCGGCCACGCGCGGGGCCACGTTTTTGCCGCTGGCGGTGGCGGGGAAGAGGATGTGGCTGTAGCCTGAAGCGATGGCCAGCACCTGGGCGGCGACGTTTTCGGCCAGGCCGTGGGCGAAGCCTTCGGCGTCGGCGTGGATCACCTTGGCCACGCCGGCGATCTGCGCGGCCTGAGCGGCGGCAGCGCCGGCGTTGTGGCCGGCCACCAGCACATGCACTTCACCACCGCAGGCAGTGGCGGCGGTGACGGTGTTGAGGGTGGCGCCCTTGATGGAAGCGTTGTCGTGTTCGGCAATGACGAGTGCGGTCATGACGTGAATTCCTTGATCAGTGTTGGGGGCGCGGCGGTCAGATCACCTTGGCTTCGTTCTTGAGCTTGTCGACCAGGGCGGCGACATCGGGCACCTTCACGCCCGCGCCGCGCTTGGCCGGCTCGGCCACCTTCAGGGTCTTCAGGCGCGGGCTCACGTCCACGCCCAGGTCCTCGGGCTTGACGGTCTCCAGCGGCTTCTTCTTGGCCTTCATGATGTTGGGCAGCGTCACATAGCGCGGCTCGTTCAGGCGCAGGTCGGTGGTCACCACGGCGGGCAGCGTCACCTCCAGCGTCTCCAGGCCGCCGTCGACTTCGCGGGTCACCTTGGCCTTGTCACCAGCGACTTCCACCTTGCTGGCGAAGGTGGCCTGCGGCAGGTCGGCCAGCGCGGCGAGCATCTGCCCGGTCTGGTTGGCGTCGTCGTCGATCGCCTGTTTGCCCAGGATCACCAGGCCGGGCTGCTCTTTGTCCACCAGCGCCTTGAGCAGCTTGGCCACGGCCAGGGGCTGCAGTTCGGCATCGGTCTCGACCAGGATCGCGCGGTCGGCGCCGATGGCCATGGCCGTGCGCAGGGTTTCCTGGCACTGGGCCACGCCGCAGGAGACGGCGATCACCTCGGTGGCCGCGCCTTTTTCTTTCAGGCGCACGGCTTCCTCCACCGCGATTTCGTCAAACGGGTTCATGCTCATCTTGACGTTGGCGATGTCCACGCCCGTGCCGTCGCTCTTGACGCGCACCTTGACGTTGTAATCCACCACGCGCTTGACGGGGACGAGGATCTTCATGTTCGCTGGCTCCTGATGAGAAAGGGAATCGGTTGGAACGGGGTGCTCGAATTGACGTGCACGTCAACTCGCATTGTAGATTTTTACGGCGACACCGCCGAGTGGGAGCGGGATGCAAAAAATCGAACGATCGTGCTTTTTTCTCATTATAAAAGGAACCGGGCAGTCCACCACACGCCATGCCGCCAAGGCGGCGTGTTGGACGCCAGCGAAAGGACAGCGCGCGGTGGCGCGGGGTTTGCCGGTGGACCTGAGCCGTCATCCCAGCCGGCTCAGTCTTGGGCGTCCACCCGCGGTGCCGGGTGCAGGTGCACCACCCGCTGCGGGTAGGGAATGTCAATGCCGTGCTGGCGCAAGGCCTGCAGGACGGTCAGGTTGATGTCCGAGCGGATGTTGAGCTGGCCGTTCTCCGGATCGGCCAGCCAGAAACCCAGGGTGAACTCCAGGCCGTCGGCACCGAAGGCCGAGAGGGACGCGGTCGGGGCGGGGTCGCGCAGCACACGTGGCTGCGCCCGTGCAGCGTCCACCAGCAGGCGCTGCACCAGGTCCACGTCGCTCTCGTAGCCCACGTTGACCACGGTGGACAGCCAGACCCGCGGATCGGCCAGCGACAGGTTTTCCACCCGGTTGGTGATCAGCATCTCGTTGGGCACGATGGACTCGCGCCCCGCTGGCGAGCGGATGAGCGTGTAACGGGTGGTGATGTCGGTGATGCGGCCTTCGAAGTTGTCGACCCGCACGTTGTCGCCGATGCGCATGCTGCGCTCGGCGAGGATGACGAAGCCGCTGACGTAGTTGGCTGCCAGTTTCTGCAAACCAAAACCAATGCCCACCCCCACTGCGCCCCCAAGCACCGACAGCGCCGTCAGGTCGATGCCCACCGCCGACAGTGCGAAGATGAGGCCCAGGAAGAGCAACACGGCCCGGGTGATGTTGGCCACCGCCTTGCGCAGCGAAAGCTGGCTGCCCACCGCCGACTTCAGCAGCCGCGCCTCCAGCGCCGACGACACCCACAGCATCAGGATCATCACCGCGCCGGCGGTGATCGCGCCTTCGAGCAGGGTGCGCAGACTGAGGGTGGACGCACCGACCTTCCAGCGGATGTCGTCCAGCTCGGCCAGCACCACCGGCAGCAGGCCGCTGACCCACAGCACCATGGCGCCCCAGGCCAGCCAGGAAATCGTGCGCTCCAGGGCCCGCACCCAGGGTGCGGCGGTGAAAGCCACCTGCAGCACCTTCACCCCCACCCGGATGACCACCAGCGCCACCAGCACCGGTATGGCCACCTTGAACACCACCAGCGGCACATACCACTGCAGCAGCGCACGCGCCAGGTAGCCCAGCGGCAGCAGCAGCAGCGGGAACAGGGCACCGTCGAAGACATGGCGGCCCCACAGTACCGAGCCGGTGGCGTCCTTCTTGCCCAGCGCTGCGCGCAGCAGGCGCACAGCCCCCCAGGCCAGCAGCACGCACAACAGCAAAACCAGCAGCTCCAGCCACACCGTGGGCTGGGTAAAACCCTGCAGCCAGGCTTGCAGGTCTTGGAGGGGGGGCGCCGGCGGGTGGCGCAGTGGTTCGGTCGTCATGCCCCCGATCATGCCGCAGTGGCGTAACGCGCCCGGGCAGCGGCGGGGCAGCGGCAAGCCGCGGAAACGGACAAACGCCCACCTCGGCGCGCCGCCACGGCGCCCACCCGATGGGCTGCTCAGGCGCTGGCGGGGCGCCAGCTGGGCGCGCGCTTGTCGATGAAGGCCTGCACGCCTTCCTGTGCCACGTCGTGTGCCATGTTGCAGGCCATGGTCTGGCCGGCGAGCTGGTAGGCCGACTCGATACCGGTTTCCAGCTGGCGGTAGAACAGGTCCTTGCCCATGGCAATGGCCTCGCGCGGCTTGCCCAGGATGCGGTCGACCAGCGTGGCCACCTCGGCGTCCAGCGCGTCCTCGGTCACCACCCGGTTGACGAGGCCACGGCGCTGTGCCTCGTCGGCGCTGATGAAGTCGCCGGTCAGCAGCATTTCCATCGCCTGCTTGGGGCCCATGTTGCGCGACAGCGGCACGCTGGGGGTGGCACAGAACAGGCCGACGTCGATGCCGTTGACCCCAAAGCGCGCCCCCTGCGCCGCCACCGCCAGGTCGCACTGCGCCACCAGCTGGCAGCCCGCGGCGGTGGCCAGCGCGTGCACCCGCGCAATCACCGGCACCGGCAGCTGGCGCAGGCTGAGCATGAGCCGGGCGCAGGTGGCAAACAGGCGCTGGTAATAGGCCTGGTCGGGCTTGGACTTCATTTCCTTGAGGTCGTGCCCGGCGCAGAAGGCGCGGCCGTTGGCGGCAATCACCAGCACGCGCGCGCCGGGGTCGGCAGCCACCGCCCCGACGGCCTGCTGGAAGGCGGCCATCATGGCTTCGGACAGGGCGTTGAAGGCTTTGGGGTTGTTCAGGGTGATGGTGTGCACGCCGCGCTCGTCGCGGCTGTGCAGCAGGATGTCTTCGCTCATGTGGTCTCCGTCGTTCTCGGGGGGATCAGACACCCGCCAGCACGCGCACATGGGCTTCCACGCTGCGCGCCAGCGAGCTGAGGTCGTAGCCGCCTTCGAGGCAGCTGACGATGCGGCCCTGGGCATGGCGCCGGGCCACGTCCATCAGGCGTTCGGTGATCCAGATGTAGTCGTTCTCGACCAGACCGAGCTGGCCCATGTCGTCCTCGCGGTGGCCGTCGAAGCCGGCGCTGATCAGGATCAGCTGCGGCTGGTGCGCGTCCAGGCGGGGCAGCCACATCATGTCCACCAGCTCGCGGATGTCCATGCCCCGGGTGTAGGCCGGCACCGGCAGGTTGACCAGGTTGGCCGCACTCGAATGGTCCCAGTGCGGATAGAACGGGTGCTGGTAGAAGCTGCACATGAGGATGCGCTCGTCCCCGGCCACGATGTCCTCGGTGCCGTTGCCGTGGTGCACATCAAAGTCGATGATCGCCACCCGCTTGAGGCCATGCCGCTCGAGCGCGTACTTGGCCGCGACCGCCACGTTGTTGACGAAGCAGAAGCCCATGGCCTGGTGGCGGGTGGCGTGGTGGCCGGGCGGGCGCACCGCGCAGAAGGCGTTGGCCAGCTCGCCGGCCATCACCGCGTCCACCGCGTCGATGGCTGCGCCGGCCGAGGCCAGGATGGCGTCCCAGCTGTGCAGGTTGATCGAGGTGTCGGGGTCGATCTGCGCATGGGTCGGGCCGCCGGCGGCGATGTCGTCGCGCAACTGCTCGGCCAGGCCACGCAGCGCCGCCAGGTGCAGGCGGCCGTGGGCCAGTTCGAGGTCGGCCAGCGCCGCCGGGGTGGCCTCGCGCCGGTCGAGCACGGCGTCCAGTCCGCTGATCAGCAGCCGGTCGGCGATGGCGTCCAGCCGCGCCGGGCATTCGGGGTGCCCCGCGCCCATTTCGTGTCGCCAGCAGTCGGGGTGGGTGAAAAATCCGGTCGCCTGTCCCATGGCCTGTTTTACGGTAAGGTGCTCGGCATGCATGCCGAACACAAGATCCAACAACTGTTGAACCAGCTTAACACGGTCATTGTGGGCAAGTCCGCCCAGGTGGCCGACTGCGTGGCCTGCCTGCTGGCGGGCGGCCACCTGCTCATTGAAGACGTGCCCGGCGTGGGCAAGACCACCCTGGCCCATGCGCTCTCGCGCAGCTTCGGGCTGCAGTTCTCGCGCGTGCAGTTCACCGCCGACCTGATGCCCAGCGACCTGGTGGGCGTGTCGATCTACGAGCGCGGGCGCGAGGGCTTCGTCTTCCACCCCGGGCCGGTGTTTGCCCAGGTATTGCTGGCTGACGAGATCAACCGCGCCAGCCCCAAAACCCAGAGCGCGCTGCTCGAAGCCATGGAGGAGAAACAGGTCACGGTGGAAGGTGAAACGCGCGCCCTGCCGCAGCCCTTCTTCGTCATCGCCACGCAAAACCCGCACGACCAGCTGGGCACCTACGCGCTGCCCGAATCGCAGCTCGACCGCTTTCACATGCGCCTCTCGCTGGGCTACCCGGACCGCGCGGCCGAGCGCGAACTGCTCAAGGGCCAGGACCGCCGCGACATGCTGGAACACCTGCCACCGGTGCTCACGCCACCCGATCTGGCGCGGCTGCAGCAGGCGGTGGCCGCGGTGCACACGGCCGACCCGGTGCTCGACTACCTGCAAGACCTGGTCAACGCCACCCGCTCGGGCCGCTGGTTCGCCCAGGGCCTGTCGCCCCGCGCGGCGCTGGCGGTGGTGCGCGCGGCCAAGGCGCAGGCCTTCCTGCAGGGGCGCGATTACGTCGCGCCCGACGACATTGCCGCCATCCTGCCGCAGACGGTGGCGCACCGGCTGGTGCCGGTGAGCGATGCCGGGCGAGGCTCGGTGGAGCAGGTCCGGGCCATGGTCGAGGCGACGCCGCTGCCATGAGTCACCCCCGCCGCGCTGCGCGCGTCCCCCTCAAGGGGGCAACACCTGCGGCCTGGCGAAGCCAGTTCCGCGGTGTTTCTGGCAACAAGCCCTTCGCTCCACCGCTGGTTCAACAGCCATGACATCGGTCCTTCCGCCAACAGCAGCTCTGTCCTGGCGCCACCCGCTGCGGGCGCTGCGGCAACGGCTGCGCCGCTGGTTTCACGAGCGCCTGCCGCGCAGCGACACCCTCACACTCACCCATCGCAACGTCTACATCCTGCCCACCCGCGCCGGCTGGATGCTGGCCCTGACCCTGCTGGTGCTGCTGGTGGGCAGCATCAACTACCAGCTCAACCTGGGCTACCTGCTCACCTTTTTGCTCGCTGGCAGTGCGGTGGTGGGCATGCACATCGGCCATGCCAACCTGCGTGGCCTCACCCTGCACCTGACGCCACCGGCCCCGGTGCACGCCGGGCAGCCCGCGCGGCTGGACATCCGCCTCTCCAGCGAGCGCCGCCGGGACCGCCACGGCATTGGCCTGGGGGTGATCGCCGACAACGGCACGGGCGACACCCACCTGGGCTGGGCCGACGTACCGGCCCAGGGCAGCAGCACCGTGCAGGTGGCCTGGACCGCGCCGCGCCGCGGCGTGCACGCCCTGCCCGCCCTCACCGCGCTCACCCTGTTTCCGCTGGGCACCTTCCGCGTGTGGACGGTGTGGCGGCCAGCGGCGACGCTGCTGGTCTACCCCGCGGCCGAGCAGCAACCGCCGCCCCTGCCCGCCGGGCAGCCGCAGGCCGGGCCGACCGGGCCGAGCACCACCACCCAGAGCCCCGGCGAGTTCGACGGCGTGCGCGCCTACCGCCGCGGCGACGCGCAGAAAACCATCGTCTGGAAGAAGGCCGCCCAGGCCTTTGCCACCGGCCGCAACGAACTGGTCAGCCGCGACGCGCTGAGCGCGCAACGGCAGCAGCTGTGGCTGGATTTCGCGCACACCGGCACCCACGAGGTGGAGGCGCGGCTCTCGCGCCTGACCGCCTGGGTGCTGCTGGCCGACCGGCTGGGCCTGGACTATGGCCTGCGCCTGCCGGGCGCCGAATTGCCGCCGGATCAAGGCCTGACCCACAAAACCCGTTGTCTGGAAGCCCTCGCCAGGTCATGAAGCACCCCCTGCGCCGCTTCGCGTCTTCCCCCTCTCCTGCGGGAGGGGGACGCAGCCTGTGGCCCGGCGGAGCCGGTTCCACGGCTGCCCTGGCACAACTGCCCTCGCGCCAGGGACGCTTCTGACATGACCACCGCGTTCCTGACTTCACTTCCAAGAGACGCGCGCGACACGCTGTTCCTGCTCGGGGTCATCGGCTGGATCGCGGCCATGCAGATCCCGCACGTGCCCTGGTGGTGCAGCGTGCTGGCCGCCGGCGTGCTGGGCTGGCGCACGGCCATCACCCTGCGCGGGCAGCCGCTGCCGGCCTGGCCGTGGCGCCTGGGCCTGCTGCTGCTCACCCTGGGCGCCACCTGGCTGAGCCACCGCACCCTGCTCGGGCGCGATGCGGGGGTAACCCTCATCGTCGTGCTGCTGGCGCTCAAGACGCTGGAGCTGCGCGCGCGGCGCGACGCCTTCGTGGTCTTCTTCCTCGGCTTCTTCACCCTGCTCACCCACTTCTTCTTCTCGCAGTCGCTGCTCACGGCGGCGGGCATTTTGCTGGCGCTGCTGGGCCTGCTGACCGTGCTGGTCAACGCCCACCTGCCCGTGGGCCGGCCGCCGCTGCTGCGCTCGGTGCGCATCGCCGCCGGCATGGCCGCGCTGGGGGCGCCCATCATGCTGGTGCTGTTTCTGCTGTTCCCGCGCATGGCGCCGCTGTGGGGCCTGCCAGACGATGCCAACACCAGCCGCTCGGGGCTGTCCAACCGCATGCAGGTCGGGCAGATCGCCCGGCTGGTGCTCGACGACAGCATCGCCCTGCGGGTGCGCTTTGATGGCCCGCCGCCGCCGCAGAGCCAGCTCTACTTCCGCGGCCCGGTGCTCAGCGATTTCAACGGCATCGAATGGCGGCCGCTGCGCTCGAGCTTCCCGCCCGACATGGCGCCCACCGCCAACCTGGCGGTGCGCGGCGAACCGGTGCGCTACGAAATGACCCTCGAACCGCACCAGCGGCGCTGGCTGCTCACCCTGGACGCCGCCACGCAGGCACCCGAGGCGGCGGGTCTGAACGCGAGCATGACGCCCGATCTGCAATGGATCGCCGCCGCCCCGGTAACCCAGCTGCTGCGCTACCGGGCGCAAAGCTTCACCGACTTTCGCCACGGCCCGCTGCAGGCCAGCATCGCCCTGCAGGACGAGCTGACCCTGCCGCCGGGCTACAACCCGCGCACCCTGGCGCTGGCGGTGGAACTGCGGGCACAGCACGGCGCCGGGCCACAGAACGCGCCCGCGCTGGTCAACGCGGTGCTCGATCGCCTGCGCACCGGCGGCTACCAGTACACGCTCGACCCCGGCGAATACGGGCCCGACACCGCCGACGAATTCTGGTTCGACAAACGCACCGGCTTCTGCGAACACATCGCCAGCAGCTTCGTCATCCTGCTGCGGGCGATGGACATCCCGGCCCGGGTGGTCACCGGCTACCAGGGTGGCGAGCTCAACAGCGTCGACGGCTACTGGACGGTGCGCCAGCGCGACGCCCACGCCTGGACCGAGGTCTGGCTGCAAGGCCAGGGCTGGGTGCGGGTAGACCCGACCTCGGCCGTGGCGCCCGGGCGCATTGGCGGATTCGAGCGCCTGAGCGCCCCCGGCGGCGTGTTCACCGGCGCCATCGCCACCCTCAACCCCACGCTGGCGGCGCAACTGCGCGATGCGTGGGAAGCGGTCAACAACCGCTGGAACCAGTGGGTGCTCAACTACACCCAGGGCCAACAGCTGAACCTGCTCAAGCGCCTGGGTTTCAGCAGCCCGGGCTGGACCGACCTGGCCACGGTGCTGATCGGCATCGTGGTGCTGCTGAGCCTGGCCGGCGCCGCCTGGCAGCGCTGGGAACGCCAGCCGCACGACCCGTGGCTGCGCCTGCTGCAGCGCTGCCAGCGCCGACTGCAGGCCGCGGGCCTGCACGCGCCGGCCGCCCCCACGCCCCGTGCGCTGGCGGCGCAGGTGCAGCGCCATTTTGGCGACACCGACTTCAGCCGCCGCGTGGCGAAATGGCTGATCCGCCTCGAAGCCCTGCGCTACGCCCCCCACAGCGCCGACTCGCTGGCTACACTGCGGCGTGAATGGCAGCAACTGGCATGGCCCAAGGAAAGTCCGCGTTGAACACCGCCCCCCTTCTCTCGCGCAGGCTGCTGGCGCTGATCGTGCTGGCCGCCGCGTGTGCACTGGCCGCCGCCCGCACGCCGGTGCGCCAGCCGGCCCCGGCACCAGCGCCCGAAACCTACGCCGCCTCAGCCCCCGCCATGGCCCTGGCCGACGAACTGGCGCAGGCCCACGGCCTGGACCCGGCCTGGGTGCGCCAGCAGATCGCCGCCGCCCAGCGCCAGCCCGCCGTCATCCGCCTGATGCGCCCCGCGCCCAGCGGCACCCCCAAGAACTGGGCCGCCTACCGGGCCCGCTTCATCGAGCCGGTGCGCCTGCGCGCCGGTGAACGCTTCTGGCTCGAACACCGCGACACGCTCGAACGCGCCGAACGCGCCTTCGGCGTGCCCGCCAGCCTGATCGTTGGCGTCATCGGCGTGGAGACCCTGTATGGGCGGCACACCGGCAACTTCCGCGTGCTTGACGCGCTGAGCACGCTGGCGCTGGAGTTCCCGCCCGAACACCCGCGCGCCGCCACCCGGCAGCAGTTCTTTCGCGACGAACTGGGCCATTTCCTGCGCCTGGCACAGCAGCAGGGCCTGGACCCGCAAGCCCCGCGCGGCAGCTACGCCGGCGCCATGGGCTGGCCGCAGTTCATGCCCAGCAGCTGGCAGCGCTTTGCCATCGACTTCAACGGCGACGGCCGCATCGACCTGTTCAACAGCGTCGAAGACGTGATCGGCTCGGTGGCCCACTACTTCAAGACCTACGGCTGGCAAAGCGGCCAGGCCACGCACTACCCGGTGCGCTTCGACGACAGCCGCCTCGACCTCAATGCCCTGCTGGTGCCCGACATCCTGCCCAGCTTCGACGTGCCCAGCTTCACCGCCAAGGGCGCCGTGCTCGATGGCGCGGCGCTGCAGCACCCCGGCAAGCTGGCCCTGATCGAACTGCAGAACGGCCAGGCCCCCGCCACCTACCTGGCCGGCACCGACAACTTCTACGTGGTGACCCGCTACAACTGGAGCAGCTACTACGCACTCGCCGTGATCGAGCTGGGGCAGGCGGTGCAGGGCTTGGTGGAGGGGAAGTAGGTGATCGCCAGCCCTTCCGGGCACACGGTGTTTCAGACCGTTCCGCGTTAAGCCTCAAAAAATCAAGCCCAAGGCCCGATCCGGATATCCACTTCCATGGTTTCGTCGCCACCCCCCCGCCGCAGCCCTTTGACCGGCAAACAGGCGCTGTAGTCGGTGGCGGCGGCCAGGCGGATGTGGCGTTCGTCGGTGGGGCAGCGGTGGGTCACGTCCAGGCTGATCCAGCGGCGGGTGTCCGGGTCCAGGCACACATCGGCCCAGGCGTGGCTGGCCAGGTCGGGTTCGTTGGCGGCGTAGAAATAGCCGCTGACGTAGCGCGCGGGCAGACCGATGCTGCGGCACACGGCCACCATCACATGGGCCTGGTCCTGGCAGACGCCCCGTTCCCAGTCGAACGCTTCCAGCGCGGTGGTCTCGACACCGGTGCTGCCTTTGCGGTACTGCACCTTGTCGGCCACGGCGGTGGCCAGGGCCAGCAGATCGGCCACGGCGGGCGGTTCGCCGCGCGCGCGCGCCGCTACCAAGGCGGGCACGGCCTGCATGGCCCAGAGGGCCATGCGCGGGTGCGGCTCGGCCAGCGGGGTGGAGCGCAGGTAGAACGCCGGGTGCAGCGGCGTGGCCGGCTCGGTGAACTCGGACACGCCGTGGGTGACCACCGTGCCCATGGCCGCGATGCTGTTCTCGCGCAGGTTCTGCTCGGGCCGCGCCACCAGGCTGAAGCTGTGCACCCGGTTGCCCTCTATGTCGGGCTGGGTGTGCAGTCGGCCGGGGGTGCGGATGTCCCAGAACTCGACGCTCTGGCAGGCGCTGCTGACGGGCCACAGGTGCAGCGCCTGCACACTGTAGAGCAGCGGCTGGCTGTAGCGGTAGCAGGTGTGGTGGTCGATGACGAGTTTCATGCGGGGCCGGTCACCCTGAAAGGGATGTCGGCCCCGCATGGTACCGGCAGCAGCGCCAGGGAGCAGCAGGCCCTCGAAGCGCGTGCCCCATCCAGGGCACCCGTGGAACGGGCTTGGCCCGGCCACAGGGTGCGTCACCCTCCCAGCGCCGAAGGCGCGCAAGAGAGGGAGAAGCCGCGTCAGCGGCGCAGGGGGTGGTTCATATCAATGGGTTGGCACCAGGAAATCCTGGCTGATGCGCCCGCCCAGTTCGTTGACCCGGTCGAGGAACTGGGTGAGAAACGCGTGCAGGCCGGTGGACAGGATCTCGTCGATGCGGGCGTATTGCAGGTCGGCCTTGAGCTTGCCAGCGCGGCGCTGGGTTTCGCCCGACACGTCGTTGGCCACCACCGCCAGGTTGGCCACCACTTCGTTCATGCTGGCGGCCAGGCTGCGCGGCATGTCGGGTCGCAGGATCAGCAGTTCGGCCACCCGCTCGGGGGTGATGACGTCGCGGTAGACCTTGCGGTAGACCTCGAAGCCGGAGACCGAGCGCAGGATCGCGCTCCAGTGGTAGAAGTCGTATTCCTGATCTTCGGCGCTGGCGGCGCCAAAAAAGTCGCTCTGCACGGCGTGGAATTTCACGTCGAGCAGGCGCGCGGTGTTGTCGGCCCGCTCCAGAAACGAGCCCATGCGGTAGAAGTGGAAGGCTTCGTCTTGCAGCATGGTGCCCACCGCCACCCCGCGCGAGAGGTGCGAGCGGTGCTTGACCCATTCGAAGAAGGCGCCCGGGTCGCGCTCGAAGTCTTGCGTCTTCAGGTAGCCCGCGAGCTTGAGCCAGGTGGCGTTTTGCGTTTCCCACAGTTCGGTGGTCAGCGCGCCGCGCACCGCGCGGGCGTTCTCGCGCGCGGCGCGCAGGCAGGCGACGATGCTCGACGGGTTGGACTCGTCGCGCACCATGAAGTCCATGACGTTGCGCGGGGTGATGTCATGGCCGTATTTGGCGGTGTAGGCCGGCATCAGCTCGCTGATGGACAGCAGACCCTGCCAGCCCACCTGCGCCACCGCAGCCGACTGCGGCAGCAGCGAGGTCTGGTAGTTCACATCGAGCATGCGCGCGGTGTTTTCGGCCCGCTCGGTGTAGCGGGACATCCAGAACAGGTGGTCGGCGGTGCGTGACAGCATTTCAATAACTCCAGGCAACGCCACAAAAGCAGCGCAAGAGGTGGTTCTTTCCAGAGGCACCGCAGAACCGGCTTTGCCGGGCTGCCAGTGCCGCCCCCTTGAGGGGGTGACGCGAAGCGGCGCGGGGGTGCATTCCTGTTCCTGCGGCGCGGGGGGTTACTCCAATATCCAGGTGTCCTTGGTGCCGCCGCCTTGCGAGGAATTGACCACGAGTGAACCCTCCTTGAGGGCCACCCGCGTCAAACCGCCCGGCACCATCTGCACCGTCTTGCCGCTGAGCACGAAGGGCCGCAGGTCGATGTGGCGCGGCGCGATGCCGCGCTCCACATAGGTCGGGCAGGTCGAGAGGCTGAGGGTGGGTTGGGCGATGTAGCCATCGGGCTTGGCTTTGACCACCGCCCGGAACTCGTCCACCTCGGCCCGGGTGGCGGCGGGGCCAACCAGCATGCCGTAGCCACCGGCGCCGTGCACCTCCTTGACCACCAGTTCGTGCATGTGGTCGAGCATGTAGGCCAGGTCGTCGGGGTTGCGGCCCATGAAGGTGGGCACGTTGCTCAGGATCGGCTTTTCGCCCAGGTAGAACTCGATCATCCTGGGCACGTAGGGGTAGATCGACTTGTCGTCGGCAATGCCGGTGCCCACCGCGTTGCAGATGGTCACGTTGCCACTGCGGTAGACGCCCAGCAGGCCGGCGCAGCCGAGCGAGGAATCGGGGCGGAAGACCAGCGGGTCGAGGAAGTCATCGTCCACCCGGCGGTAGATCACGTCCACTCGCCGGGGCCCCTGGGTGGTGCGCATGTAGACGAAGTTGTCCCGCACGAACAGGTCCTGGCCTTCGACCAGCTCCACGCCCATCTGCTGCGCCAGGAAGGCGTGCTCGAAGTAGGCGCTGTTGTACATGCCGGGGGTGAGCACCACCACCGTGGGCTCGGCCGTGGTGGCCGGGCTGACCGAGCGCAGCGTCTCCAGCAGCAAGTCCGGATAGTGCGCCACCGGGGCCACCCGGTTCTGACTGAACAGCTCAGGGAACAGCCGCATCATCATCTTGCGGTCTTCGAGCATGTAGCTCACGCCGCTGGGCACCCGCAGGTTGTCTTCGAGCACGTAGTACTCGCCCTCGCCCTGGGCGTTGGGCGCGCGCACGATGTCCACCCCCGCGATGTGCGAGTAGATCTGGTTGGGCACTTCCACCCCCATCATTTCGGGGCGGAACTGCGCGTTCTGCAGGATCTGGTCGGCCGGGATGTGCCCGGCCTTGATGATCTCCTGCCCGTGGTAAATGTCATGGATGAAGCGGTTGAGCGCGGCCACCCGCTGCACCAGTCCGGCCTGCAGGCGCTTCCATTCGTGCGCCGGGATGATGCGCGGGATCAGGTCGAAGGGGATCAGGCGTTCGGTGCCGGCGCCATCTTCGTCCTTGGCGCCGTACACCGCGAAGGTGATGCCGACGCGGCGAAAGATCATTTCCGCCTCGGCGCGGCGGGCCGCCATGCCCTCGGGCGGCTGCTGGGCCAACCAGCGGGCGTACTTTTCGTAGTGGGCCCGCACATCGCCGCTGGCGGCGTGCATCTCGTCGAACATCGGTCGGCTCATGGACATTTCTCTCCTGCCCACAGGATAGCAAGGAGCGGGCCAGGGATGAACCACAAGCCCCAAAGCGGTGCAAGCGGCACGGCACCGGACTGCAACGGGCTTGGGACGGCCATCTACTCATCGGCCCCAGGGCTGCGCCAGGTGGCCTCATTGCTGTCGCTGTCAGGCTGTGGCTCGGTTGCCGCAGGGGCTGTGCTGTGCCCGGCAGCGACGCCCAGACCGGCACCAGATTGGTGCCAGTAGCGCTGGCGCTGCACCCTTTCGCAGCGCACGGCCTGCGGCGCATCGCTGCGCCAGGTGGCCGCACCACACTGGGGCGACGTCACCCAGGGCAGGCTGCGCTCGCGGTAGCGCAGCAGCACCGGCGGCGCCGGATGCCCGAACCGGTTGCGGTAGCCCGACTGCACGATCACCACCGATGGGCGCAGGGTGTTGAGCAGCACCGGGCTGCTGGAGCTGGCGCTACCGTGGTGCGGCGCCAGCAGCAGGTCGGCCCGCAAGCCGGGCTGGGCCAGCGCCAGGCGGGTTTCACGCTCGGCGTCCAGGTCGCCGCTGAGCCAGGCGCTGTGGCGGCCATCGTCGATGCGCAGCACGCAGGACATGGCGTTGCTCGGCAGGGCACCGCTGCCATCGGCGCGGTAGTGTGCCGGGGCCGGATGCAGGATCTCGAAGTGCACACCGTCCCAGGTCCAGCGCTGGCCGGCTGCGCAGCGGCTGGCCGGATCGGCATCGAAAGACGAGAGCCAGCGCGCCTGCGGCCAGGCGGCGCGCACCGCATTGGCGCCCCCGGCATGGTCGCCGTCCTGGTGGCTGATGACCACGGTATGGGGCGCCTCGCCCAGCGCGCGCAGCAGCGGCACCACCACCCGGGTGCCCGCGTCGCTGCCGCTGGCATAGCGCGGCCCGGCGTCGTAGAGCAGGCTGTGGCGGGCGGTGCGCACCAGCACTGCGCTGCCCTGCCCCACATCCAGCGCCATCACCTCAAACCGGCCCTCGGCCGGGCGCGGCGGCTGCCACACCAGCGCCGGCCACAGCAGCAAGATGCCCGCTGCACGCAACCACAGCGGCGCGCGCAACACCAGCAGCACCCCCCCGGCCACCGCCAGCACGGCCAGCGACAGCGGGGCCACCGCACGGTATACCGCCGCCCACGGCCACTGCGCCAGCCAGCCCAGCCACAGGTGCAGCACCTGCACCGCGGCGGCCGCCACGTCCCACAAGGGCGTGAACAGCACCCCCAGCAGGGCCAGCGGCGTGACCAGCAGCGTCACCCAGGGAATGGCCAGCAGGTTGGCCGCCAGCCCCACCAGCGACACCTGCCCGAACAGCAGCAGCGACAGGGGTGCCAGCGCCAGCGTCATCACCACCTGCTCGCGCCACTGGCCCCAGGCGGCGCGCGCCCAGCGGCGCCAGCCGGTGAGGCCGGGCGCATCGCGCGGCGGCGAACGCCCGGCCGGATCGGTGGCGAACAGGATGCCGACCGCGACAAAACTCAGCCAGAAGCCCGGCTGCAGCAGGGCCCAGGGGTCCAGCAGCAGCACCGCCACCATGGCCAGGCCCCACAGCGGCGGCCAGGGCCACTGCCGCCCGGCCAGGCGCAGGCCCACCACCAGCGCCAGCATGAGCACCGTGCGCTGCGCCGGCACGCCCCAGCCGGCGAACAGGGCATAGGCGGTGGCCAGTGCCACACCGCCCACGCCCGCCGCCACCGGCAGCGGCACCGCCAGCAAGAGGCCCGGCCACGGCCGCGCCAGGCGGCGCCAGAGCGCGCCGATCAGCCGCGTGGCCAGCCAGGCGAACAGGGTCACGTGCAGGCCGGAAATGCTCATCAGGTGCGCCACGCCGGTGGTGCGAAACAGGTCCCAGTCGTCGCGGTCGATGGCGCTCTGGTCGCCCACCACCAGGGCGGCCAGCACGCCCGCCTGACGCGGGTCGGGCACGCGCGCGGCCATGGCCTCGCCCACCGCCTGCCGGGCCGCGTCCAGCCCCCAGGCAGCGGGCTGCAGACGCTGGGGCGCCGGGTCGCCCGGGGCGGTGCGCACATAGCCGGTGGCGCCCACGCCCTGCTCCCACAGCCAGCGCTCGCGGTCAAAACCGTGCGGATTGAAGGCCCCGTGCGGGCGGCGCAGGCGCACGGTGAACTGCCAACGCTCGCCCGCACGCGGCAGGGCCTGCGCAGGCGGCTGGCCGCGCAGGTACCAGCCCAGTTGCAGCCGCTCGGGCAGACGCACCGACTGGCCGTCGCGCCAGGCGGCCTCGGGCTCGAACACCCAGCTCTGGCTGTCGGCGCTGCGCCGGGGCAGGCCCACCACACGGCCTTGCACGAGCAGGTCAACCCCTTCGAGCACCGGGGGCAGCGCCTGCTGGGCAAAGGCGGCAGCACGCCAGCCGGTGAGGCCAAAGGCAGCAGCGGCGGCCGCCATCAAGGCCAGGGTCAGGACCAGGGTTGGTGCCAGCGGCGGTGCCCACCGGCTGCGCCCACGGTGCAGCCACCACGCCGCCGCCCCCGCCAGCAGCAGCGCCAGCCCCAGCACCGCCGCATACCCGCCCCCAGGCCACAACGCCGTCTGCTGCAACTGCACGGCCACGCCCGCCACCCAGGCCGGCCACACCGCCAGCAGGACCGTGGCCGCGCTCATGCCCGCACCGGCCCCGGTGGCGCGGCTCTTGCTTGTGTCATGCCGGGCATGGCGCGAGCGTTTGGCGTCGCGTGTTGCCGCACTGGCGTTGCATTGCACCTCCCCCTGTTGAAAGCCCCCGAGCATGGCCATCCACGTTGCCCTGAGCCACACCACCCATTATCGGTACGACCGCCTGGTCCAACTCGGGCCGCAGGTCATCCGCCTGCGGCCCGCGCCGCACAGCCGCACCCAGGTGCTCTCGTATTCGCAGCGCGTCGAGCCGGCCCTGCACTTCATCAACTGGCAGCAGGACCCGTTTGCCAATTACCAGGCGCGGCTGGTGTTCCCGGAGCCGGCCACCGAATTCAAGATCACCATCGATCTGGTGGTCGAAATGGCGGTCTACAACCCGTTTGACTTCTTTCTGGAGCCACGGGCCGAGAACTTCCCGTTCCTGTACGACGCCGCCCAGCAGCAGGAACTGGCGCCCTATCTGGCCAAGGCACCGCTGACCCCGCTGCTGCAGCGCTACCTCGGCGAAGTCAATCGCCAGCAGCAGCGCACCATCGACTTTCTGGTGGGCATCAACCAGAAGCTGTGGAAAGACATCGCCTACACCATCCGCCTGGAGCCGGGGGTGCAGACGCCGGAGGAGACGCTCACCCTCCGCAGCGGCTCCTGCCGCGACTCGGGCTGGCTGCTGGTGCAGCTGCTGCGCCACCTGGGCCTGGCGGCGCGCTTCGTATCGGGCTACCTGATCCAGCTGGCGCCCGACGTGAAGGCGCTCGACGGCCCCAGCGGACCCGAGAAAGACTTCACCGACCTGCACGCCTGGTGCGAGGTGTTTTTGCCCGGTGCCGGCTGGATCGGGCTGGACCCCACCTCCGGCCTGCTCGCCGGCGAGGGGCACATCCCGCTGGCCTGTACCCCGCAGCCGTCGAGCGCGGCGCCGGTGGAAGGTGGGGTGGACCCCTGCGAGGTCGAATTCAGCCACGAGATGAAGGTCACCCGCATTTACGAATCGCCACGGGTGACCAAGCCCTACACCGACGAACAGTGGGCCGGCATCCAGGCCCTGGGCACGCAGGTGGACGCCGATCTGGTGCGGCACGACGTGCGGCTGACGCAGGGCGGCGAGCCGACCTTTGTGGCCACCGGCGACCGCGACGGCGCCGAATGGAACACCGACGCGCTCGGCCCCACCAAGCGTGGCTATGCCACCGAGCTGCTGGGCCGCCTGCGCGAGCGCTACGGCAGCGGCGGCTTTGTGCACATGGGCCAGGGCAAGTGGTACCCGGGTGAGCAGCTGCCGCGCTGGGCGCTGTCGGTGTTCTGGCGCGCCGACGGCCAGCCCTGCTGGCACAACCCGGCCCTGCTGGCCGACGAACGCGAGGCGGCCCACTACAACGCCGACGATGCGCAGCGCTTCACCCACACCCTGGCCCGGCGGCTGGGCCTGCCCACCCGCCACATCACCCCTGGCCATGAGGACACCTGGTACTACCTCTGGCGCGAACGCCGCCTGCCGGTGAATGTGGACCCGTTTGACAGCCGACTCGACGACGAACTAGAACGCGCGCGGCTGCGGCGGGTGTTTGGCCAGGGGCTGGACAGCGTGGTGGGCTACGTGCTGCCCCTGCAAGCCAACGATCGGCCCGGCGCCGGGGGCGCCCGCTGGTCCAGCGGGCCCTGGTTCTTCCGCGACGAGCGCATGTACCTGATCCCCGGCGACTCGCCCATGGGCTACCGGCTGCCCCTCGATTCACTGCCCTGGGTGTCGGCGTCCGACCATCCGCACCACATCGGGCAAGACCCCTATGCTGCGCGCGAGCCTTTGCCCGCCGCCCTGCGCCACCAGCTGCACCCCCACACCGTCGGCGGCGGCTTTGCCGAAGGCGGCACGGTGGCGCTGCAAGGCACCGAGGGGTGGCCCGGCAGCGCCACCGACAACCCGGGCCAGCCGGGCGGCACGGCAGCGGTGCAGGCCCTGTCCTCGCGCATGCCGGTACGCGGCGAATCGGCCGCCTGGCTGACCCGCACCGCGCTGTGCGTGGAAGCGCGCGACCCGCAGCGCGCCAACGGCCCCAAGGCCGAAAAGGCCAGCGGCGGCCAGGGCCAGCACCTCTACATCTTCATGCCGCCGCTGCAGCGGCTGGAGGACTACCTCGACCTGCTCGCCGCGATCGAGGCGACCGCAGAGGAACTGGGCATGAAGATCGTGCTCGAAGGCTACCCACCGCCGCGCGACCCGCGCCTGAAGATGCTGCAGGTGACCCCCGACCCGGGCGTCATCGAAGTCAACATCCACCCCAGCAGCCACTGGGACGAACTGGTCGAGCGCACCGAATTTCTCTACGAAGCGGCCTGGCAGACGCGGCTGTGCGCCGAAAAGTTCATGACCGACGGCCGCCACACCGGCACCGGCGGTGGCAACCATTTCGTGCTCGGCGGCGCCACCCCGGCCGACTCGCCCTTCCTGCGCAAGCCCGAGCTGCTGGGCAGCCTGATCGCCTACTGGCACAACCACCCCTCGCTGTCCTACCTGTTCAGCGGCCTGTTCATCGGCCCCACCAGCCAGGCCCCGCGGGTGGACGAGGCGCGCAACGACCAGCTCTACGAACTGGAAATCGCGCTCAACCAGATCGAGCAGAACCGCCAGCGCTTCGGCCAGGACATGCCGCCCTGGCTGGTGGACCGCACCCTGCGCAACATCCTCATCGACGTCACCGGCAACACCCACCGCAGCGAGTTCTGCATCGACAAGCTGTACTCGCCCGACTCGGCCACCGGGCGCCTGGGCCTGCTGGAACTGCGCGCGTTTGAAATGCCGCCGCACGCGCGGATGAGCATTGCGCAGCAGCTGCTGCTGCGTGCCCTCATCGCGCGCTTCTGGCAACAGCCCTGGCGCGGCCAGCTCACCCGCTGGGGCACCGAACTGCACGACCGCTTCCTGCTGCCGGCCTTCATCCGCATGGACTTCGAGGACGTGCTGGCCGACCTGACCGCCTTCGGCTACCGCTTCGATGCCGCCTGGTTCGAGCCGCATTTCGAATTCCGCTTTCCGCTGGTGGGCCAGCTGGCGGTGCGCGGCATGCAGCTGACGCTGCGCAACGCGCTGGAGCCCTGGCATGTGATGGGCGAGGAAGGCGCTGCCGGTGGCACCGTGCGCTATGTCGACTCGTCGCTCGAACGCCTGGAGGTGCGGGTCAGCGGCTACAACGACAGCCGCTACCGCATCACCTGCAACGGCCACACGCTGCCGCTGCAGCCCACCGGCACCGCTGGCGAATACGTGGCCGGCGTGCGCTACAAGGCCTGGAACCCGCCCTCGGCCCTGCACCCGGGCATCGGCGTGCACGCGCCGCTGACCTTCGACATCGTGGACACCTGGACGCAGCGCTCGCTGGGGGGCTGCCAGTACCATGTGGCGCACCCGGGCGGGCGCAACTACGACAGCTTCCCGGTCAACGCCTACGAAGCCGAAAGCCGGCGCCTCTCGCGCTTCTTCCGCATGGGCCACACCCCCGGCCCCATGCGACCCCCGGCAGCGGTGCCCAGCCGCGAATTTCCGTTCACCCTGGACCTGCGGCACTGTGGCGCCGGCCCCAAGTGAAAACCTTCGCGGCGGGGGCGCCGCTCCTACAGACTCCACCTCCAATGCACAAGCCCCTGCGCCCGCCGTGCCACCGAAACCTGTCGGACCGGCGCTCTCGGACCGGGCTTTTATCAGGCGCCTGCCCGTGCATACTCATCACCTGTGACCCTTGAAGCCCACCGCAACGCCTTTTTCGACGCCACTCCACCCGCATCGCCAGGGGACTGGGCCTTGTCGCGGTCCGAGCCTGCCGATGCCGGCCACCGGGACGAACTGCGCGACGATCGCCACCCGGCGGCTCTGGCGCCGCACTGGGCACGGTTTTTTGACCATGTGGGCACCGACGGGCTGGCCGACCTGAACCGGCGCGCGGACAACCTGCAGCGCCAGATCCGCGACAACGGCGTCACCTACAACGTCTACGCTGACAGTGACAAGGGCCTGCAGCGACCCTGGGCGCTGGACCTGTTTCCCATGGTCGTGCCGCCACAGGACTGGGCGCAGATCGAGGCCGGGGTGCTGCAGCGCGCGCGCCTGCTCAACGCCCTGATGGCCGACCTGTACGGCCCACAGCAACTGCTCAAGCAGGCGCTGCTGCCGGCCGCACTGGTGCAGGGCCACCCCGGCTACCTGCGTGCCATGCAGGGGGTGCGCCCGCCCGGCGATACCTGGCTGCACATCGTGGCCTTCGACCTGGCCCACGGCCCCGACGGCCGCTGGTGGGTGGTGGGCCAGCGCACCCAGGCTCCGTCCGGCCTGGGCTACCTGCTGGAGAACCGCATTGCCATCGCGCGCCAGTTTCCCAAGGCCTTTGCCGGCCTGAAAGTGCAGCGGCTGGCCGCCAGTTACCGCGCGCTGATGGACGGCCTCAAGGCCCTGGCCCCCGAAGGCGAGCAGGCCCGCATCGCACTGCTCACCCCCGGCCCCTACAACGAAACCTATTTCGAACACGCCTACCTGGCCCGCTACCTCGGCCTGACCTTGGTGGAGGGCAGCGACCTGACGGTGCGCGACCAGCGCCTGTACCTCAAGACGCTGGGCGGCCTGGAACCGGTGCACGCCCTCATCAAGCGGCTGGACGACGAATGGCTGGACCCGCTGGAGATGCGCGCCGACTCCACACTGGGTGTACCCGGCCTGCTGCAGGTGCTGCGCGCGGGCCATCTGCTGCTGGCCAATGCGCCCGGCTCGGCACCGCTGGAGTCGAGCGCGCTGTTGGGCTTTCTGCCCGCGATCAGCCGCCACCTGCTCGGTGAAGAGCTGGCCCTGCCCTCCCTGGCCACCTGGTGGTGCGGCGAAGACGCTGCGCTGCGCGAGGCGCTGCCGCTGCTGCGCAGCAGCGTGATCAAGGCCACCTATCCGCGCTCGGGTCTGGAGACGGTGATGGGGCAGGACCTGGACCGACGGGCGCTGGACGAATGGACGCTGCGCATGACCCGCCAGCCTGACGAGCACACCGTACAGGCGTGGTTGCCGCTGTCGCAAACCCCTACCTGGACCGGGGAGCGGCTGGTGCCCAGATCGTCGATGCTGCGCGTGTTTGCCCTGGCCGACGGCGCGCAGCGCTGGCGGGTGCTGCCCGGTGGCCTGGTGCGCCTGGCCCCGCGCGGCCAGCTCATGGCCAGCATGCAGCGCGGCGGCAGCAGCGCCGACTGCTGGGCCCTCACCGACGGCGAGGTGGACGCCACCAGCCTGCTGCACACCGCGCCCAGCACCATCGCCCTGGCCCAACACCAGCGCGCGGTGACCAGCCGCGCGGCCGAAAACCTGTTCTGGCTGGGTCGCTATACCGAGCGTGCGGAAAACGGGGTGCGGCTGGCGCAAATCGCGCTGCACCACCTCGCTGGCGAAGACGCCCATGGCCGCCCGCTGCTGGCCTGGCTGTCGGCCGCCGCGCACGACAACGCCCTGGTGTTGGCCGACGTGCCCGCCGCTGATCAGGCGCCGCGGGTGTTCGCCCGCTCGCTCATGGCTGCGCTCTCGCCCGCGCCCGGCTCGCCGCTGGCCGGCCAGAGCCTGAGCGTCGGCTTCAACCTGCGCGCCCTCAAGGCCGCAGCGGCGCAGGTGCGCGAGCGCCTGTCGCCCGAACACTGGAAACTCATCGAGCGGGTCGAAGCCGAGTTTGCCCGCGACTGCGCCGCCATGGCCGCCGACGCCGAATACGCCACCGCCGAATCGCTGACCGCGCTGCAAAACGCCAGCGAGCGGCTCTCGGCCATCACCGGTGCGCAGACCGACCGCATGGTGCGCGACAACGGGTGGCGCCTGCTGTCCATCGGCCGCCACATCGAGCGGACCATCACCCTCGCGCGCGCACTGCGCCTGAGTCTGGGCACCGGCTGCCTGCACGACCCCGTCGGCTTCGAGGCGGTGGTCGCCCTGTTCGACAGCACCATCACCTTTCACGCGCAATACCAGCAGCGCCGCGACATGGTAGCGCTGGTGGACCTGCTGGTGATGGACCGCGACAACCCGCGCTCACTGGCCTGGGTGTTGCACACCCTGCGCTCGCGCCTGGCCAAGCTGGCGCAGACCGCCCGGGTGCAAGACGCCGCCCTCGCGCGCGCCCTGCCCGACCCCGACACCTGGGCCCTGGCCCCCCTGAGCCACGGCCAGCCCGAAGCGGGCGGCGGACACCGCTGGCCCGCGCTCGAAGCCCTGCTCGACCGTTGTGAGGCGGCCGCGCTGGCCTTGTCGGACGACATCACCCGGCTGCACTTCAGCCACGCGGACCGCAAAAACCAAGCCCTGGGCGCCTGACCGGTCATGCTGCTGCGGATTCTGCACACCACCACCTACCGCTACCAGTCCAGCGTCGACCTGGCGCAGCACATGGTGCACCTCTCGCCGCTGGACACACCCGGCCAGCAGGTGCTCGCGCACAGCCTGCACATCAGCCCCGCACCGGCAGCCCGCAGCACCACCACCGACGTGTTTGGCAACCAGCGCACCTTCTTTTCGCTGCAGGCGCCACACGAGACGCTGACGGTGCAAGCCGACAGCCTGGTACAAACCGGCGCCACCGCACCGCTGCCGCAGGACAGCGGTTGGCCGCTGCAAACCTGGGAACGGGTGTGCCAGCACCTGCGCTACCGCAAAGGGCTGCCCTTCGACCCGGCCAGCGAGTTCCTCTTTGCCTCACCGCATGTGCCGCGCGACGAAGCCCTGGCCGCTTTTGCCCGCCCGGCCTTCGCCCCCGGCCAGCCCCTGCTGGAGGCTGCGCGCGCACTCATGGAACGCGTCCACACCGAACTGCACTACGAAACCGCCAGCACCGACATCAACACCCCCGTGCTGCAGGCGCTGGCGCAGCGCAAAGGCGTGTGCCAGGACTTTGCCCACCTGATGATCGGCTGCCTGCGCAGCCTGGGCCTGCCCGCGCGCTACGTCAGCGGCTACCTGCTCACCCGGCCGCCGCCGGGGCAGCCCCGGCTGATCGGCGCCGACGCCTCGCACGCCTGGGTGGCCGTGTACGTCCCAAGGCCGCCAGCGCACGCCCACCCCCCCCCGGATGTCCCGGGGCTGTGGTTCCACTTCGACCCCACCAACAACCGCTGCGGCCTGCACAGCCCCGGCGAAGACTATGTGCAGCTGGCCAGCGGACGCGATTTTTCCGACGTCTCGCCCATGCGCGGCGTCATCCACAGCGGCGCACGCCACACCCTGGAGGTGGCCGTGACCGTCGCCCCCCAGGCCGAATGGACCGCGCTGTCAACGGCGCAGCCCGGCGGCTCCAACCCCGCAACATAGCACCCGTCGCCGTCGTGCCCCCTGTAGGAGCGGCGCCCCCGCCGCGAATCCCCGATTCCGCGGGTGGCTGTACATGGGCCCGGCATGGCCGGCAGCCCCGGTCGATAGAATCGCCCCCACATTCCACCACCCCTACCGGAGTCCCGGCATGAGCGTTTACCACCAACTGAAGCAACTGGGCATCGCGCTGCCCCCCGTGGCCGTGCCTGCAGCCGCCTATGTGCCCTTCGTGCAGACGGGCCACCTGGTCTTTCTCAGCGGCCACATTGCCAAAAAAGACGGCAAACCCTGGGTGGGTCAGCTGGGTCTGACCATGGACACAGAAGAGGGCAAACAGGCAGCGCGTGCCATCGCCATCGACCTCCTGGGCACGCTGGACGCCGCCTGCAAAGCCAGTGGCAAAACACTGGACGACGTCACCCGCATCGTCAAGGTCATGAGCCTGGTCAACAGCACCGGCAGCTTCACCGAGCAGCACCTGGTCACCAACGGCGCCAGCGAACTGTTCGGCCAGGTGTTCGGCCCGCAAGTGGGCGCCCACGCCCGCAGCGCCTTTGGCGTGGCCCAGATCCCCATGGGGGCCTGCGTCGAAATCGAGCTCATCGCCGAACTGAGGTAAACGCCGCTCGCAGGCCGGGCGCCAGGGGCACACCACCCCCACGCGCCGGCGCCGGTCAACCGAAAGCGCAACGCGACCGGCAGCACCGTCTGGCGCCCCCGGCGGTCTGGCCGCACCCCCAACCACCACCACCGACGCTCGCTCCCATCAAAGCGCCGGTGGTGCAAAGGCGCCGTGTCTGCCAGGATCACGCGCCCTCCTCCGACGATTCCGATCACGGCACAAGACACAAGACATTTCATGGAAAAAATTCTCTCGGGCTTCGGTGCGCTGCTCTACCGCATGCGCTTCACCATGCTCTTCTTCTACGTGGGACTGGTGGCCATCATCGTCGGCATCCTGGGCAAGTTCCTGCTGGAGACCTGGAAGCTGATGAACACCTTGCTGTTCGAGGAGCTGACCAAGATCGACCTGATCATCAAGGTGCTGGAACTGGTGGACATGACCATGGTGGCCCAGCTGGTGTGGGTGGTGGCGCTGGCCGGGGTGTCGCTGTTCGTGACCACCGGGCACTTTGACAAAAGCAACATCAAGAAGCCCGACTGGCTGGACCACGTCAACACCTACAACCTCAAGCTCAAACTGGCCTTCGCCATCATCTCCATCTCGGGCGTGCACGCGCTCAAGACCTACCTCAGCGGCGACATGAGCATGGAGAGCGTGCAGGTGGTGACCTACATCGCCATCATCCACTTCACCTTCGTGCTCTCGGCCATCGGCATTTCGTTTGCCGAACGGCTGACGCGCGAGAAGCCGCACGAAGAGCACTGACCGACGTCGGTTCGCCAGGGCGGTCGGTGAGAAATGCGCCGCCTTCCAGGGACTGTGCCCCACCGCAAGGCACCCGGGCCAGCGGCTCAATGCCGTTCGGCCACTTCACCGGGCTCGTCGCCGCGCACGCGGTTGATGCGGCGGCCGCGCTGCACGGCCGGGCGCGCGCCCACCGCATCGGCCCAGCGGCGTACATGGGTGTATTCGTGCACCGAGAGGAACTCGCCCGCGCCGTACAGCTTGCCCTGCACCATCCAGCCGTACCAGGGGTAGATGGCGATGTCGGCGATGCTGTAGTCGTCGCCGGCCATCCAGGTGTGGCTTGCCAGGTGCCGGTCGAGCACGTCGAGCTGGCGCTTGGTTTCCATGGCGTAGCGGTTGATGGGGTATTCGAACTTCTCGGGCGCGTAGGCGTAGAAGTGGCCGAAGCCGCCACCCACGAAGGGCGCTGATCCCATCTGCCAGAAGAGCCAGTTGAGCGCTTCGGTGCGTGGGCCGTGGGCCTTGGGCAGGAAGGCGCCGAACTTTTCGGCCAGGTACAGCAGGATGGCGCCGGACTCGAAGACGCGGGTGGGCGGTTCGGTGCTGCGGTCGAGCAGCGCCGGGATTTTGGAGTTGGGGTTGACCTCGACGAAGCCGCTGGAGAACTGCTCGCCTTCGCCGATGCGGATCAGCCAGGCGTCGTACTCGGCGCCGCTGTGACCGAGTTCGAGCAGTTCTTCGAGCATCACCGTCACCTTCACCCCGTTGGGGGTGCCCATGGAGTACAGCTGCAGCGGGTGCTGGCCCACCGGCAGCGCCTTGTCGTGCGTGGCGCCGGCAATGGGTCGGTTGATGTGGGCGAACTGGCCGCCGTTGGCCTGGTCCCAGGTCCAGACGCGCGGTGGGGTGTAGGCAGTGGTTTTGGCAGGGGTAGGTGTGTCGCTCATGGCCGCATGGTAGTGGCTGCGAGGCCGCTCGGCCGTGCGCACCGCAAACACCCCGCGAGACGACCGTTTCAAGGCGGGACATCACAGGTTTTTCAAGAACCACATTTCCAGAATGGGCGTCTGGTCCTGGGCATCCTGCGGCGCACAAAATCGAACGCCTGTCCGTTTTTACGGGTCACCTTTGCCCACCGAAAAACCCATGACCGCATCGCCCTCACGCCCCTGGCACACCTCGTACGAACGTGCGGGCATAGCGCCCGATCTGGAGCCCCTGCCCTATCGCAACCTGGCGCATCTGGTGCAGGCCTGTTGCCGGCAATGGGCCACCGAGAGCCGGGCCCGGGCGGCATTCAGTTGCGTGGTGCCCAACGGCATGAACGGGCGGCTGGGCTTTGCGCAGGTGGATGAACTCTCGGACGCTTTCGCCGGCTACCTGCGCGCGGTGCTGGGTCTGCAGGCGGGCGACCGGGTGGCCGTGCAATTGCCCAACAGCCTGGGCTACCCGGTGGCGGCGCTGGGGGTGTTCAAGGCCGGTTGCGTGCTGGTCAACACCAACCCGATGTACACCGAGACGGAAATGATCCACCAGTTCAACAACGCGGGGGTGCGGGTGCTGGTGATGGTGGACATGTTTGCCGACAAACTGCCCGCGGTACTGGCAAAAACCGGGGTGCAACAGGTGGTGCTGGCGGCGGTGTCGGAGTTTTTCCCGGCGGTGCCGGGCGCCATTGTGCGGGGCGTGCAGCGCTACTGGAGCCGTGTGTTGCCCCCGGTGACGGTGCCGCATGTGCGCCTGCAGGACGCGCTGGCCCAGGGCCGTGCCACGCTGTCGCGGACGCCGGCCGTCACCTACTGGGACAGCATCGGCCGCCACGACCTGGCCCTGCTGCAGTACACCGGCGGCACCACCGGGGTGAGCAAGGGCGCCATGCTCACCCACGACAACCTGCTGCACAACATCCAGCAGACGCGGGCCATGGGCCAGAGCCACATGGTACCCGGGCAGGAGTGCGTGCTCACCGCGCTGCCGCTCTATCACATCTTCGCCTTCACCGCGAACCTGCTGGGTTTCCTGTCCATCGGCGGACACAACGTGCTGATCCCCAACCCGCGACCGGTGCAGAACCTGCAGCGGGCGATGGAGAACTTCCCCATCACCTGGATGACAGGGGTCAACACCCTGTTCAACGGTCTGCTCAACGAGGAGTGGTTTGTGGCCTATCCGCCCAAGACGCTCAAGGCGTCAATTTCAGGCGGCACGGCGCTGCACACAGCTGTGGCGCAGCGCTGGCGCGAGCTGACCCGGACACCGATTGCCGAGGGCTACGGCCTGACCGAAACATCCCCCGTGGTGAGCTTCAACCCGCTGACCGGCACGCCGCGCGACGGCAGCATCGGCATTCCCGCGCCGGGCACCGATGTGCGGCTGGTGGACGACGCAGGGCAGGACGTGCCCGCCGGCACACCGGGCGAGATATGGGTGCGCGGCCCGCAGGTGATGCAGGGTTACTGGAACGCAGCGCAGGAAACCGCGCAGGTGATGAAAGACGGCTGGCTGGCCACCGGCGATGTGGCGGTGATGGACGAGAGCGGTTTCATGCGCATCGTCGATCGCAAGAAGGACATGATTCTGGTCTCCGGCTTCAACGTCTACCCCAACGAGGTGGAGGACGTGATCGCCCGCATGCCGTCGGTGCTGGAGGTGGCGGTCATCGGCGTGCCCGATGCCAAGACCGGTGAGGCGGTGCGGGCTTACGTGGTGCAAAACCCCGAGCATGCGCAAGCCGTCACGCCCGACGCGGTGCTGGCGCATTGCCAGCAGCACCTGGCCGCCTACAAGTTGCCCAAGCAGGTGGTGGTGCGCGATGAACTGCCCAAGAGCCCGATTGGCAAAGTGTTGCGCAAAGACCTGCGCAAAGCCGTGGCCGAAGAAACCCGCCGGGCCTGAGCCGCAGCACCCGACCCGAGAACGCCCTGAACCGAAAGCCCACCCGCCATGCTCTCCGAATTCGAAACCAAGCTGCTGGGCATGATGATGATCGTCATCATGCTCGGCATGGGCGCGTCCCTGACCTGGCGCGACTTCCGCATCGCCTTTCGCAAACCCAAGGGCGTGCTGGTGGGCCTGCTGTGCCAGTACGGCATCATGCCGCTGCTGGCCTTTTTGCTGGCCCGGGCGCTGGACCTCTCGCCCGGCCTGACGGTGGGCCTGATCCTGATAGGCTGCATGCCCGGGGGCACCACCTCCAACATCTTCACCTACTTCAGCAAGGCGGTGCTGGCGCTGTCCATCATGATGACCTCGGTCTCCTCGCTGGTGGCGCTGGGCATGGTGCCCGCTTTGCTGGAGTTTTACTCGCAACTGGCCGGGCTGGAGAGCGGCTTCAAGATTCCGGCCGGCAACGTGGCCCAGGTGCTGTTCGTGCTGCTGATCCCCACCGTCATCGGCATGGTCCTGCGCAAGCTCAACCCCAACATCGGCGCCACCGTGGAACTGGTGGGCGGCTTCCTCGGGGTGATGGTGATCCTGTTCCTGGTCGTCACCTGGATTCCGCGCAACCACCTGCTGCTGGCCAGCACGCCGTGGTATGTGTTTTGTGCCGCCATTGGGCTGGGCGTGTTCGGCATGGCGCTGGGTTACGGGCTGGCCCGCGTGCTCCGGCAAGACCCCAACCGCAGCCGCACCATCGCGCTGGAAACGGGCATTCAAAACGGGCCGCTGGCGGTGCTGATCGTGACACTGACCTTCACCGGCCCGATGCAGCAGGAGGTGCTGCTGATCCCGGTGCTGTACTCGCTGTTCATCGTCATCACGTCCAGCATCGTGACAGTGTTTTTCCGGCGCAAAAGTCAGGCCGAAGCCCTGGCACGCGACCGCGCCAAGGACGGATCGGTGCTGGCCTCCTCCTGACCGGCGCGGCCTTTCAGTGGGTGGCGCCGCCCGCCGGTGCGCTGGCGGGTGCGGCCGGCCGGGCCAGCGCGGTGCGCACGATGACGCGCAGGCCGCGCACGACATCGCTCAGCGCCATGGCGGGGTTGCCCTGCTCCGGCAGCCAGGGCACGTGCACAAAGCCGCCGCGGGTGTGGCGCAGGCCGGGCTGGCGGGCCAGCCGGTGCATGAGACCGTAGAACACATGGTTGCAGACGAAAGTGCCGGCGGTTTGCGAGACCTCGGCGCGCAGGCCCTCGGCCTGCAGCGCCACCAGCGCGGCCTTGATCGGCAGGGTGCTGAAATAGGCCGCAGGGGCGTCCGGCGCCACCGGCGTGTCCACCGGCTGGGCACCGGCGTTGTCCGGAATGGGCGCGTCGTTCACATTGATGGCCACCCGCTCCAGGGAGAGGGCGTCGCGCCCACCCGCCTGGCCGACGCAGATCACCAGCTCGGGGCGCAACTGGTCGAGCAGGGTTTCCAGCGTGCGCAGCGAAGCGCCGAACACCGTGGGCAGCTGCGCCGCCACGATGCGCCGGCCCTGGATCTGCCGGTTGTGCAGCGCCTGCACCGCCTGCCAGCTGGGGTTGACCACGGCGCCGTTGAAGGGGTCGAAGCCGGTGAGCAGCACCCGGCGCTGCGGTGTGCTGGCGCGGCTCATGCGGCGGCGGCTGGCCGGGCCAGCAGAAAGTCCAGCGCGGCGCACACGGCCGTGGCCTGGGCGAGGTTGCACTGTTCGGGCGTGGTGCGCGGGCTGTCGGGATAGACCTCGGTGGTGGTGGTGCAGGGCGCGCCGGTGAGGCCGGTGCACAAGCCCAGTTCGCGCACTGGATAACGGATGACGCCACGCGCCACCAGCGGCGAGCCAATGAGTTCGCCCCGCTCGTCGGCCTCGGCGATGGGGGTCACCCGCTCCACCGCCGCGATGATGGCCTGCTGGAACGCCGGCTGCGGGTGCTCGGCGTCGTCGACCAGGTAGAAGCCGTCGGGGATGCTGCCGGGGGTGAAGGCCTCGCCGTCGCGGGCGGCCTTGGCCGGGCGGAACTCGGTCTCGTCGGTGTCGGTGGTTTCGTGCAGGTCGATGTGCGCGGCCAAGCGCCCGCGCAGCGGCGCCACCAGGGCCATGAGCGCGGCCGATTCGGGCGCCGGGCTGGGCGTGCAGAACGAGCGGTTGGGGTCCACCGCGTCGGCGTTCCAGCGCTGCACATGCTCGTAAGCCCAGGGGCTGACGCAGGGCACCACCAGCAGGTTCACCCGCCCTTGGTAAGCGGCGGCGTGCTCGCGCAGAAAGCGCAGCGCCCCGTGCACCCCGCTGGTTTCGTAGCCGTGCACACCGCCGGTGACCAGCGCCAGGGGCCGCCCGTTGTGCCAGCGGTTGCGCACGGCCCGCAGCGGGTAGCGTTCATCGCCATGGCCCAGCTGGCCGTAGGTGGACACCTCGAAACCGTCGCGCAGCGCGTCGATGGGGCGCAGCACCTCGTCGGCATACGAACGCTGGCGGCGCTGCAAGGCCAGCCACTGCGCCCGCTCGGCCGCGCCCCAGGCCTGGCCCGGCGTGCCGATGGGATAGGAGCGATGCCATGTGGAGGCCTTCATGCGGGGGTCTCAAACATATGGGGGTCAGAGATATGGGGGTCAGATTCCGATTTTCGGCAGACGGAGCGGGTACCCGCCTGGCCGTCTATGGTACGGGCGGCCGATCTGGCAAGATGCCACCCCCCTTCGCTTGCGACCGCTGCACACCATGAACTTTGCCGAACGCCTGAAAACCCTGCCCGCGGTGAGCCACCTGGCCGCCCTGCAGCTGCTGTCACCATCGGGTCAGAAGTTGCTGGCGACGATTGAGAACAAGCCGGGTCAGGCGGGCTCGCTGGCGGTCTATCACGCATTGGCGCAACAACACGGCGGGGTGATCACGCCGGCTGCCGCGGCGCTGGGCCTGCAGTGGTACGCCGAGCACACGGCCGACGCCCGGACGAACCCGGGCAAGCACCCCAACATCGACCGGCTGCTGGCCTGGGCAGCCGGCAGCGAAACCTATCTGGTGCGGCCGGTGCTGGCCGCGGCTGCCTGAGCGGTTGGAGCCTTCAGTCGGACCAGCTGACCAGCGGGCCGAGCCGGCGTTCGGCCATGAAGACCGCTTCGCGCAGTGAAAGCGCCGCTCCGCCATCGTGCCAGCCGGGGCCGCTGTGCGGGTGGTCGAAACGCACGTAGAAACATTCGACCGCCCGATCGTTGGCCAGATCGGGCGGGTCGTCGGTGTCGCCCGTGCCCACCAGGGTGTGGTGGCGCACGATGCGCACATGGCAGGGCGTGACGCCCCCATAAAACCACAGGCCCTGCTTGATCGCGGGCCGATGATCGACGTCGTGGAGGACCGGGTGCATGTCTTGTCTCCTGTCGTCCGGGCGCCGTGCGTGCGGCGTCCGTGGGTTTTGTGGCGCCATGATAGACACCGGACGCGGTACGGCCCAACGGGACAACCCGCGTTGCGGCAGGGTTTTCGGACCGCGCAGCCGTGCTGCTAACTGCCAGCGGCACCGCCCCCACCACGCCACGGGCCACAGGAACCCGCGAGGAACAGCTCCCACCGCCGGCCGCCCTGCGCTGCGCCGCGTGCTGCGCGCGCCACCCGAGCGGGTGCGGGCAAGACCGCACCCCCGGTCAGGGCTCGCGATTGGCGGCACACTGCCGCGCCGGCCTCCCCTCCTGCACCGACACCTGCCCCGATCACCGTCCTGATACCTGCCCCGATGAGCGACACCCCCACAGCCCTGCCGACCTTTGCCTTTGACAACAGCTACGCGCGCGAGCTGGACGCCGCTTGCACCCCCTGGCCGCCGGCAGCGGTGCCAGCGCCGCGCTGGCTGTGGTTCAACCACGCACTGGCCGATGCCTTGGGGCTGGACAGCGCCACACTGGCCGGCGACGCGGGCCTGGCGGTGTTTGCGGGCAATGCGGTGCCCGACGGCGCGCAGCCGGTGGCGCAGGTGTACGCAGGCCACCAGTTCGGCGGTTTTTCGCCCCGGCTGGGCGACGGGCGCGCGCTGCTGCTGGGCGAGGTGATCGACCGCGCCGGGCAGCGGCGCGACATCGCGTTCAAGGGCTCGGGGCGCACCCCGTTCTCGCGCGGGGGCGACGGCAAGGCGGCGGTGGGGCCGGTGCTGCGCGAGGTACTGATCGGCGAGGCCATGCACGCGCTGGGCATTCCCACCACGCGGGCGCTGGCCGCCGTGGCCACGGGCGAGACCGTCTACCGCGACCAAGCCTTGCCCGGTGCGGTGCTCACCCGGGTGGCCGCCAGCCACCTGCGGGTGGGCACCCTGCAATATTTCGCCGCGCGGCGCGAGGTGCCACGCTGCGCCGGGTG
>Ga0209278_1000218_pt1 | contig 57779 bp, 51 predicted proteins | sample JI81BgreenDNA_FD_187504 | JGI IMG/M metagenome (GOLD analysis project Ga0209278, IMG submission 187504) | Wastewater effluent complex algal communities from Wisconsin, to seasonally profile nutrient transformation and Carbon sequestration -... | ecosystem: Engineered > WWTP > Effluent > Algae... | reverse complement strand
CTGAACGGGGCCAACGTCGGAACTAACAGTCCGACTTATACCAACTCGAGTTTGGCAAATGGTGCTCAGGTGAGCGTAGTCATGACTTCTTCAGCAGCTTGCGCCAGTCCAACCGCAGCAACTTCCAATACCGTAACCATGTCGGTAACCAATACTGTGGTGCCTTCGGTGAGCATTGCGGCGAATCCTGGAAATACCGTCTGCTCAGGAACCTCGGTGACCTTTACGGCCACTCCGGTCAATGGCGGAGCAAGTCCAGTTTACCAGTGGAAACTGAACGGGGCTAACGTCGGAACCAACAGCCCAACTTATTCCAATGCCAGTTTGGCAAATGGTGTTCAGGTGAGTGTCGTGATGACTTCTTCTGCCGCTTGCGCCAGTCCGACTGCGGCGATTTCAAATACCGTGACAATGACAGTAGGTGACAACTTAGCTCCTGAGATTACAGCTCCGGATGATATCAAAGTGAATCTCAACCCTGGTGAAACGGTAGCTTCAAACGTTGTTTTGGGAAATGCAACTGCTACTGATAACTGCCAAATAGTGGAAGTGAGTAATGATGCACCGGATGTTTTCCCATTGGGTCAAACGATCGTGAAATGGACAGCAAAAGATGCATCAGGTAATATCACTACTGACATCCAATTAGTGACCGTAAATCAAGCCAATGAACCGAACTGCCAGCTTCAGTTACGTTCGTTGGAAAAAGTAGAGTTAATTCTAAATTCTTCAGGTCTTGCTGTTTTGGCGACTTCAAGTGTGGATCAAGGCAGTAGTTCAGAATGCGGACCCATTTCCTTGAGTTTGGGCAAAACTACCTTCAACTGCTCTGATGTCGGAGTTCAACAAGTAGAATTCAAGGTAGTGGATAGTAAAGGCAATCAAGCAACACGAATGATCGAGGTGAGAGTGAGAGACACGAGTGCACCTACCATTCAGCCTTTGTTGAGAACCTTTGTCTGGATTATGCTTCAGGGCCAATCATACCAAGTTCCTGATTTCAGAGGCTTGACTTTAACTTCTGACAATTGTGGTACTGTGGTTTCTCAATTCCCGGCTCGAGGCACAGTTTTAAGGTCAGGAGGTAATTACACCATTAGACTTGTAGCTACCGATCCGTCTGGAAATTCCAGAGAGACCACAATTAACTTGAGATTATTGGTTTTGAGAATTAGTTTTCCTTTCTTCTTTAGAGAGGAGGAAGGAACACCATCAATGATCGAGGTACCGTGGAATACCTCTCAGGAGACTGTCCTTTCGGAGTACATTACTTTGGAAGGGAAAGATTCGGGGATGTCGCTCAGTGATTTGAACTGGTCCGTGGGAAGTTACAACCCGATTCAGCCAGGAGTTTACTTCTTTGAAGCGAAGTATAAAAATGAAGAGTTGTCCAATGCGGCTGTTCAGTTCCCTGTCTTGGTCATGGAAAAACCAAAACCACTTGATATCTCACTAAGTAATCAGGTAATTGGTAAAAATCAGTCAGCCGGCCAAGTGATTGGTGTTCTGAAAACGGAAGATCCTAGCGACAACATTCATGAATACTTGATGGAGCCTTCAGCAGACTTTAAGTTGGACGGCAACCAGGTTATTTGGATCGGTTCGGGCGAACTTCGACAAGAATACTCCATCACAGTGAAGAGCGTGGATAGGATGGGTCAAAGTATCTCCAAGGAAATTAGAATTACCAGAGAGATTGGGGCCAATCAGGTAACCGTTTATCCTAACCCGGCATCCAAAGAGACCAATATTAAAGTTGACTTGAATCAGGCCAATGATGTCACGATCAAAGTGTTCGATTCTGCCGGACGACTGGTGTATGAAAAGAGTGGATACCACGAAAGAGGATTCGTCCGAACCGTAGACTTACAAACTCTCAGTGCCGGACTATATCAAGTTCAGATACAGATCGGATTCGAGACCATCACCAGACGACTGATTAAAGTCAATTAGTAAGTTAAGTTTCTGGATAAAGGCGCTTGGAATCTTGTTCCAAGCGCTTTTTTTTGGTTCGGGAGGAAAGCATTGGGAGAAAGCTGATTCTATGTCTATAAACCTGGAATCCTTTCTATACAAAATCGGACATATTTCAATAACTGATTCATCACCATTCTTTTGGCCAATTCCCCCAATTATCCAAAAAAGAAATTGGCCAATAGTAACTAGAATTAAGCCAAATAAACTCTCCAAAGAATACAGCTCATTATTCCAAGGCTTAGGATAGGTGAGCGAATTGTAGCAAGAGTTTACATGTACCTAAAATGCCTGCGCATTATTCCTTTTGGGAAGAGAAAATGGAAATTGTTGCTCCAGGTTGAACAGGTATGCAGTATGGTTCGAAGCGATCAATTGAATCGCTATAAAAACCAAATCAGCTTCTCGAAATCTTTGCAACCCTCCACCTGAGACAGAATACCGGCTGGCCAGCCTACGAAGTAGCGCTAAAAGCCAATGGCAAAAAATATGAGATGATCAACTACCCCGGCGTCAACCACGGTTTTCACAACAACACCACGCCTCGCTACGACGAAGGTGCCGCCAAAGCTGCTTGGGAAAAGAACATCGCCTTTTTCAAAGCGAATCTGAAGTAACCGGATCCTTCCAACCCTTTCAAAATTTAGTATACTCTTTAAAGTCCTCTGACCGGAGGACTTATTTTTTTGTCCAAATCTGAACAGGCATCTTAGGAGTAAAAAAAAATAATGCACTGAAATTCAGCGTAAAGTAAATTTTGTAGCAACTCCAGAAAAAAATCCGTTTCAAAATTCAAATCCTACATAAAAATAGAATTTATGAAACCCTCTTTTTCGATTAAACATCTCCTCTTTCTTAATCAATCCACCCTTTTCAATTCACTAAGATTTAGAACGCTTGGATTGCAATTAATTTCCCTGTTTTCCTTTACCCTATTGTCGGGTTGCAACTTGGAAGGAGAGGCTTTCTCAACAACCGTTCAGAATAGAATCGAGCACTCCATCAACTACCGAATAGCCAGAGCCAAGGAATACAGCGAACCCATTTATGAACAAACGAAGGCTTCACTAACCTTGACTCTTTCCTTGGAAGATTTAGGCAATGGAAGGAATACTGTCATCTGGGACACCACCTTTAGCATGCGCTCAATCCGAGAGTTTCCTGCCCCGAATTCCCCATTGGTTTTTCAAAAAAATATCTCAAGAAATGTTAACCAGAACGAAGTGCTTCGGATCTCCCAAAGCCTCCAATTCCGAGACCAAGACAATACGGTCTGGTCTGAAGCAAAAGGAGAAATTATCCCCAGAGATATCCGATTCAAAAACCTAGAAATCACACTTTAATAACCGATTGCCATCATACCCAAAAGTCACATTACCCAAAAACAAATGAATAAAACAAGGACAAGAGTTTCTTTGACTTTTTTTGCTGCTATACTTTTGGCAAGTTTAGTTTCTTGTCGTCCTTTTCAGCTTGGTCTTCCAGACAATGCATGGTTGGGCCATGAAACACATGATGTAACTGGCCGCACTGGCCTCCTAATCAAACAAAAAATAAGGTTTGCAGAGTACGAGACCATGGATGTCAAGCGATCTTGGACCAGAGGAAGTAATGGGTATTCAGGACTTGGATTTGGCACATTCGGAACAGGTCAGTATGTTAACCTAATCGGTAGAGAATACATTGATCGAAAACAAACTATTCGATTTGATTTATCGGATGGAGGCAACAGAGGTTCCACAGTTTTTGCCGTCTCCCAATTTCAGGCCTCAAATCTCCTTCTGGGAAATAATCGCGGACTGCTTTCTATTGGAATTGATCTTTTGGAATATAAAGGCGGAAATTTCTCGAATTTATTTTTTGCTCAGGTTTATACTCCAGACTCGGAAGAACCTTGGCAACTTGTCCTCAATAATGATCGTGCCCAGCGGTTTCCGAAGGAATGTGCAGGAACTATAGCCAAAAGTTCAGGGGATTATTTTACCATTTTCCCGGTTTCAACTCTCCAAAATTCTGAAGGGAAAATCATGAACATGCCCTTTGGGTCTATAGGTTTTGAAATTCGAAACTCCTCGGGAAAACCCTTAGCCGCAGTAAACATCGCTGAAAGAGGCCAAGTCCATTTTACAAGAAATTTAGATCCTGAGGTTAGATTTCTGATGGCTAATATCTGCACCGCATTATTGCTTCAGGAGGTAATTGGCTGATCAGACCTTTTATCATACATAAAAAAGACAAAACGGACCTCTCAATATTTTTAAAAATTAATAGCCATTTTTTTTTACCTGTATAGTCTGCAGTATCAATAAGCTATAAAGAAAAATCACTTTCTAAGACCTAATTGGTTCAAGTCTTACGACCTGCCCTCCGGTAGGCGGGCTTGCCTGCAGCACGCAGGCTTGGACCTTTTTATACAGTCCTTCCTGTCTGGCAGACAGGATTTAGACTAATTTTTTATCTCCGCATAAAAAATAAGGATTTCCATAGCCTCAATTTTCTCCAAAACCTACCCAAACACTCCCTCTTTCTCCTTAACTTGATACCTACAGTTGATTACCCCCAGCAATCCAGATAAACCCATGAAAGAAATCCATCCTTTTACTTCCTTTCAGGAGGCCATTTCCAAGTTTGACAATGGTGCTCATTTTTACAATCTCTTCAGCCATGCCAAAGACGGTGTGGTATCTCCAGAGGAACTCGAACTCATCGCCGAAACAGACAATGACACCCAAAAATTGATCTTATTCCTAGTCCTCTCCATCTGTAAAATGGACAACAAAAGCAGGGAAAAAATCCTAGCCCGGTTGGATTCAGAGCTCTTTGAATTGTATGAAAAATACCATCCCGTGCACATCACCATTCTCCAAATGCTCGAAAAGGGGAAACCTGGATTAAGCGTAACGATGGTGGGTACGCCCAAAAAGATTGCCGAACCGGAAGAAAACGTAGAGGAACTCGTAGTGCCCGTGCTAGTAGGCGCAGAAGGTAGTTTTGCCTTGGTACCGGTAAGACAAGCCTATGTGATCTATGAGCTTCACTCGGACTACACCCACGAAACCATCCTGATCGGGCACCCCAAGGAAGTGGCGGATTTACCGGAGAGGAAGCTAAGACTAGGAGGCATGCTACGTGAATTGAACACGGACATCAGCACAGAATCCAAGAAAAAGAAGCTTTTCCTTGAAGTCCAATTCTTCCTTGAAGAAGAATAAATTCCAACCATTTCACTAAAAGAAAAAAGGATTGGATCAACTACTGATAGATCAAAACGGCTTCAGCTTATCCCAATGGGACTTTCTAGTTAGGATTGCTGTAGCTGTCGGAATTGGCGCCGTGATCGGCCTCGAACGGCAGTTTAGCGCGATGAAAGAAAACTCCAAAGGGTTTTCAGGCGTCCGTACGTTCATCATTTTGGTCCTTTTGGGATTTACAGGTGGGATTTTTTATTACATCTTCGCCCCATGGGTATATGGCGCTTTGTTGCTAGGTGTGATTATTCTAAACGCTGCATCATATTGGGTCACTGCCAAACAAGGCGACAGTGGACTGACCACGGAGATGACTTCGCTATTTGCTTTTGTCTTGGGCACCCTAGTGCTCAATGGCTTGATTGAAATCTCACTTTTCGTTACGGTGATTTTGGTGGTGGTGCTTTCTTCCAAGTTTCGGATCAAAGCCATCGTTGGAAAAATCACCCCTGAGGAGCTTTATGACTTTCTCCTTTTTGTCACCCTAGCCTTATTGGTCTTGCCATTTTTACCCGATGAGACGTATGGCTATCCTCCCTACGATGTAGTCAACCCAAGGGAAATCGGCTGGGTAGTCATTTTGACTTCCGGATTAGGCCTTGCAGGAAACGTACTCACCAAGTTTCTAGGAGCTAATCGAGGCATTCTTCTGAGCGGTATCGTAGGTGGCTTGGTTTCCAGTACCGCCGTGACTTGGATTTTTTCCAAGAAAAGCAAAGACACTCCCTCCCTTTCTGCCCAATGCGCCACAGCGATATTGGCAGCCTCTTCGATCATGTTTGTTCGGGTGCTGATTTGGACGTTTATTTTCAATCAGGATCTCTTCTTAAAGCTTTTCCTCCCGATTTTCTTGGTATTTATCAGTGCATTTGGGGTCACTTTTTTCCTTTATCAGCAAAAGAAAAACCTCGAAATCACAGATACAGATCTTCCGGTCAAAAAGCCATTGGATCTCAAAAGCGCCCTAGTTTTTGGAATTATTTATACCCTGATCATCCTCTTGGTGACTTATGCCAATGAAAACCTCGGGCAAAGCGGCACCCTGATTTCCAGCGCCATTGCAGGAATTTCAGACATTGACGCCATCACCATTTCCGCATCCAAACTCGCCGGAGTAAAACTCGACCTAAGCACTGCAGCAATGGCAATTCTCATTGCCTCTGTTTCCAACACGCTGGTGAAAATGGGCATCGGCATCTATGCGGGCAGCCCTGCCCTTCGTAGACACCTTTACCTGGGCTATGGAATCATGTTTGCCACCGCCCTATTCTCATTAATTGCCTTCCTTTAAGTCTATGAAACTCTATCTCGCAGGATTCCTGCTTCTCTTTTTTACTTCCTGCGGAAAAGAAAAGGGATCCCAAGCCCCCACTTCCGAAAAGCTCATCGAATCATATCTTTCCTGGAATGGAGACTCGATCCCAGCCTACCCTGAGGGCAAACCGAAAATCTCCATCGTCAAAGTCACCATCCCTCCACACTCCGAATTGCCCAAGCACTATCATCCTGTAATCAATGCGGGGATTTTGCTCAAAGGAGAGCTCACCGTGGTGGATCAAAAAGGAAATACCCTCCACATGAAAGCCGGTGATCCGATCATCGAAGTGGTGGATTTGATTCACTATGGAAAAAATGAAGGCGATATTCCCGCCGAAATCGTCGTTTTTTATGCCGGAACCGACGGGAAAGAAATTGTCGTGAAAGCCAAACCCTAATCCAAATTCTCAAACCTAGTTTTTATGCCAAATCACAAAACCTCTTTTCAATTTATCAGCGAACCCGGAGATGTCAACTTCGGGGGGAAAGTTCACGGAGGCACCGTGATGAAATGGATCGATCAAGCCGCCTACACATGTGCACGGACTTGGGCCGAAAGCTACTGCGTGACCGTCTATGTCGGGGGTATCCGATTCTACAAACCCATCGGAATCGGGGAGGTGATCAAGATCGACAGTCAGGTGATCTACACCGGAAGCTCCAGCATTCACATCATGGTGGAAGTGTATTCTAGGAATTTTGAGCAGAAAAAGTTTGAGAAAAAGACCCACTGCATCATCATTTTTGTGGCAGTAGATGAAAAGGGCAATCCCAAAAAAGTAAAGCCTTGGATTCCGAAAACCGATCAGGAAAAGAAACTTGAGGAGTACGCCCTCAAGCTAAAAACCCTACGGGAGGAGATCCACGAGGAGATGCGGCCGTTTTTTAATGAGTAAATAAGACCTGTTAGGTTTTCAAAACCTGGCAGGTCAATATTTTACAGATCGCGCCTTCAGCGCTCTGGAAACATTACTTCTGATTCTAGCCCCAAATTGAATTTGGAGCTCAAACAAAACGCACTGTTGGTGCTTTACCTACCAGAAAGCATCTTGATTTAATGATCAAGGTTTTTTTGTCATTGACAAGAGACATAAGCTGAAAAAAAGATATTTCAGAATCCGCAGTTGGTGCTTATACATTCAAATTACAATTGGAATTAATGCCAAAGGCATTAGTTGTAATAGCTCAGAATTCAATTCTGAGCTCTAAACATCAGTTCCAAAGAGTGCTGAAGGCACGATCTATACTATCAAAAGAGCCTTTTCAGAATTCAATTTAAGCCATAGGCCAAAAAAAAATCAAATTAAAAAAGGCCTTCCAGGTTTTGTAATCTCGGAAGGCCTCATACCTACTTGATCTCCCTCTTCACCTTTTCCAAAAACAATCCCTCCACATAAAACTGCCAGTCGCTGAAGTTCAGTGCCTGATTGGCGAGGTGGTGGTGATGGTCTTGATCAAGGATGTAACCGGCAGGTTTGTTCAGCTGGCGGGTTTTGCCATAGACTTCTTCGACCTTGGATTGGATGGAGGCCCATTCCGCTTCCATTTGCTTTAACTTGGATTTGGCCACTTCGCGCTTTTCTCCGCTAGGTTCGTCAAGTTCTGCCAAGGTCAATACAGCCCTGTTGGAAAATTGTACCGCCTGAGCGACTTGTTCGTAGACGTCGAGCTGATGAAGGTTTCGCTTAGCCAGCTTTTTCACTTCTCCAATCCGCTGCAATACACTGTCTACCCGAGCAAGATTTGCGGATGCCTTTTGAATTCGCTCCTGGTTTGTCTGAGTCCAAGCACCGACAGAATCTGGTTTTGGCAAGGCCAAAACAGCTTCATCTAGTGGGTTTTCAAGGTTTCGAAGGCGATTTCGGTCTTTTTTCGGTTGGAGCAGCATCCCTTTCCAATCCGCCACAGGCCCTTCTAGTAGGTTGATAAATTCATACGCCGAAGAGTCCAAGTCCGGACCGAATGCGCGATGTCGATAGGCAGCATGAAGGCCTTCCTCCGAACGACTTTTGCCTGACCAAGTGTACTCAGCAAACAGGGCAATGCCTCGCTGATACAGTTCAAAGTGCGGAGAGTCATCGTCCCAAAGTGTCAGAAGCAATCCGTCCGCTTTATTTCGGATCGAAATCAGTGCAAAATCCCGAATGTTATTCGTATTACTTTGGTCCTGAGGCATGAGGTTCCAGCGGGTTTGTCCCGCAGTGGCACCCATGACTTTCAACCCGTTGTCGGTAAACCACTGGATGGCGCGGTTATTACCCAGCGACTCGGGCATATCATAGTTCCAGCGCATGTAGATGCAGTTTTTCGGAAAGAGATCGATGTACTTATTCAGGTTGGGCTCATTCGCAGTCCAGATGCTGTCCACTTGAGCTTTGGTGAGTTTGGAATCGTAAATGGAGCGATAGACTTCCGCATTTTTCAGCGGCATGTCATCCCAAAAGATCGGAGTCAACCCTTTTTGCGCAGCGTATTCACTGACCCGATTGAGCCAAATCAACTGGAGTTCGAGGGGAGATTTTCGTGAATTACGACCCGTGGTATGCACCTCATCTCCTCCCACATGAAGGTAATTGGCATGGGGAAAGGCCTTCAAGGCATCTTCGTACAGGTCAAATTGCACCTTGTAGGTTTCCTCATTGAGTGGATTAAAGGCCCAATCGCTTTCAGGATCGTCACGAAGGGGGATGTATTCGGGATGCTTCAGGATAAAAGACGCATGGCCCAAGCCTTGTACCAATGGACTGATCCGAATATTTCTAGCCATGGCATAATCGCTGAGTTCTTTCCACTCCGAAATGGAGAGAGCATCTGCCGAACCGACTTTAGGCTGAAGCTCGTACTTGAGTTTGTCCTCAATTTCGACGATCACCGCATTGATTTTAAGTGCCGCAAAACGGTCCATGAGCTCGTAGTAGTATTCTTTTTTCTCCAAATGATGCTTCACATCCAGGTGAACTGCCCGATAAGACAGTTCGGGTTCGTCCTTGATTTTAAAGGCGAGCAAGGGTCCATCTTGGTCCTTGGCATCTTCTAGAATCTGCCCCAGCGTCATGAGTCCATACCACAAGCCTGCTTTAGAAGAAGCCTGAATACTTACCTTTTCACCGGAAAGATCCAAAAGGTAGCCTTCTTCCTTTAGTCCCAAATCGGGCTGTAACGCTAGTTGGATCAGGCCAAAGTCCATTGTTTCCTCTCCATTAATCAGAGCAGTTCGAGCTGATTCAAAAGCTGAGGCGACAGCTTCGACTTCCAAGGTGGAAGCACCGAGCATGAATTGCTCTTTGGGGGCAGGAAGGATGTTAAAAGTGGTGGATTTGGGCTGAAAGGAATCGCAGGAACTGAAACTGAGGGTTAGCAGCAGTCCGAAAAGGAAAATTAAATTTCTCATAAAGCAGGATTTTCGACATAAAATAGAAATTATCTCATGATTTCCAGTTGAATTTTCCATTTACCACCTTGAATACATGATCGGGCTTTGGTTTTGGGCTTTTTTATTTAATTTTTAGCTTCTTCTGATCAGATCTAAATCAGAGAAAAGCAAACAAACCCAAAAAGCCTATCATGCTTACCCTACTTATCATTCTGGCTGCGCTAGCCTTGATTTTAGTTGCCATCATCAAATTTGACATCCACCCTTTTTTAGCGCTTTTCGTCGGGGCTATTATCTATGGATTGATGATGGGAATGGAACCTGAAGTAATCGTCAAATCCATTTCGGAGGGCTTTGGTGGCGTGATGGGAAGTGTGGGTTTATTGATTTTGCTCGGGGTGATTTTGGGTACCTTCTTGGAAAAAACTGGAGGTGCCATGGTCATCGCCGAAAAAGTGCTCAAATGGGTTGGAGAAAAGTCTGTCAATCTTTCCCTGATGCTTAGCAGCTGGATTTTATCTATTCCGGTTTTTGGAGATAGCACAATCATCATGATGAACCCGATAGCGAAGTCACTTTCTGCCCGAAGCACGCTTTCCTATGCAGCGACAATCGTTGCCGTTTCGCTTGGCGCAATGGCTAGCCACTCGTTAGTACCTCCCACCCCTGGACCCATCGCAACTGCGGGGATTTTAGGGGCAGATTTAGGTCAAGTCATTTTCTATGGAGGAATTGTCTCTTTGATTACACTGATACCACTCTACATTTTCGTCCAAAAATGGGTCACCAAAATTCCTTTGCGACCTTATATCGTAGCCGATGAAAAGCAATTGAAAAAAGAAGACCGGCCTAGCTTTACCTCATCTTTACTGCCAATTCTGATTCCACTGACCCTGATCATCTTGGCATCCATCGCCAATTACCCTTCCAAGCCCTTAGGTGAAGGTGTTTTGATCAAAGTAATTCTCTTTTTGGGTACGCCTGTAATCGCTCTGTTGATTGGGGCAGTATTGTCTTTCTTTCTTCCAAAAAAGTTTGATCGCAAACTCCTTTCCTCCACGGGATGGATTGGAGATTCGATTCTCTTAGCAGCTCCAGTTATCCTGATTACAGGTGCCGGGGCTGTATTTGGGAAAATGCTCCAAAACTCAGGAGTGGGAGACTTAGTCACTTCCTCCATGAGCGATGCCAACTGGGGGATTTTTCTTCCCTTCCTGATTGCCTTTGGGTTGAAAACAGCACAGGGATCGACCACTGTGGCCATGATTACCACAGCTTCTATCATCGCACCGATCATGGGACCTCTTGGATTAGATACCGAAGCGATGAAGGTTTTTACCACCGTAGCCATTGGCGCAGGTGCTTTGGCGATTTCCCATGCAAATGACAGTGGATTCTGGGTGGTCACTCAGCTATCGGGCATGACCACTAAGCAGGGAAACCTATCTCATAGTTTGGGCACCTTGATCGCAGGAGTCACAGCAATTTTGGTGGTGTATGCGCTAAGCCTCTTAGTCGCTTAAATTCAATTAAAAATTTAGACTTGCAAATTAGAAGTTGAACTTCTAATTTGCAAAACCATGTTAAACAGGAAATTAGGAATAAAAATCAATGAATCGGCTTCAAAAATGCCGATCATTGCAATTACTGGACCTCGTCAAAGTGGGAAATCCACTTTAATTCAAGCACTTTTCCCAGATCATCACTACCTCAATCTGGAAGATCCCGAACTCCGCCAATTTGCCCTGACGGACCCTAAGGGTTTCCTCCACACCCAAAAAGGAAGCTTGATTTTGGATGAAGTACAGTATGTTCCCCATCTTTTCTCTTACATTCAAGTGATTTCCGATAAGGAAAAAATTCCAGGACAATTCATCTTATCCGGTTCTCAGAATTTCCAATTGATGGAAAGCATTTCCCAAAGCTTGGCAGGACGGGTATCCATTTTCAATTTATTGCCTTTTTCATTGGAAGAAATTAAGGGTTCTTCATTCGAAATGGAAAATTTCGAGGAGTACATTCTCAAAGGTTTCTACCCAAGAATTTATGATTTGGAACTAGACCCTTATAGATGGCTTCAGGATTACCTGCGAACCTATGTAGAACGTGACGTGAGGCAGCTTCTGAATATAGGTGATTTGGGCTTATTCAGACAGTTTCTAGAGATTTGTGCCGGACGAATCGGACAATTGGTCAATTTCAGTGAAATCGGCAATCAATTGGGTATTTCGTATCAGACAGTTAGTAAATGGATCAGTATTTTGGAAACCAGTTTCATATGCTATACCCTAAGACCTTACCACAAAAATTTCAACAAACGTATCGTAAAAAGCCCAAAACTCTATTTCTATGACACCGGGCTAGCCTGTGCATTGCTAAATCTGAGGACAGTGGACGAATTGAACAGGCATTTCGCCAAGGGCGCCTTGTTTGAAAATTTGGTCCTCAATGAAGTCATGAAAAATCAACTCAACCAAGATCTACCTGCTAATATCTATTTCTGGAATGCGGCAAGTTCTCATGAAATCGATCTGGTGATGGAGGTGGGCGGAAAACTTATCGCCGCTGAAATCAAATCAGCCAGAACGATCAACTCCAACTTTTTCAGTAGTCTGACCTATTTCCAAAATGCATCAGGAATAAGTTCTGAAGACTCTTATTTGATTTATGGGGGAGAAGAGGTACAAAAGAGAAGCAATGCCCAAGTTTTGAATTGGAATCGCTTAGACTTGCTACCTTATTGATATTTACCTTATGAGAACTTTTCCAAAGTTTGAAACTTTGGAAAAGTTTTATGCCTACCCCACATTTCTTTATTCTTGCTTCTTGCTACTAATATCTACCTCGCTGTCCAGCCTCCATCGACCGTCACCATCGAACCCACCATATAGGTAGCCGCGTCGGAAGCGAGGAAAATCGCTGCTCCTTGGATTTCTTTCAACTCACCCCAGCGACCCAAAGCGGTGGCACCTACCACAAACTTTTTACCCTCCTCTGTATCTGCAATCGGCAAGTTCATCTCAGTCAAAAAAGGCCCAGGACAAATCGCATTCACATTGATATTCCAAGGAGCAAATTCCAAGGCCAATGCTCGGGTCATCTGTACCACGGCACCTTTGCTCGCTGTGTAAGGTGTGCGATTGGCCAAACCCACCAAGCCTAAGGTGCTTGCCAAATTGATAATGGCTCCCTTTTTCTGAGCTTTCATAAAAGGAGTTACGGCACGGCAAGCCAACCAAGTACCAGTTACATTGATATCCATCACCTTGGTAAAGTCTTCATGGGTGAGGTCATCAATCGCTCCACGGATATTGATTCCTGCCGAATTGATCAAAACATCGATGCTGCCAAAGGCTTCTTGAGCAAACTTCGCCATGGCTTCCATTCCTGCCTGATCGGCCACATCCGCAGCAAAAGTCAGGGCTTTCACTCCGTACTGAGCAGCGATTTCAGCCGCTGCCTGATCCCCGTCGGAAGCTTTGCGAGAGACCAACAGCACATTGGCACCGGCAGAGGCTAAACCAGCTGCCATAGCCAAGCCTAGGCCTTTGGTGCCGCCGGTGATGATGGCAGATTTGCCTTTGAGTGAAAAAATGGAAAGACCGGGGAGTTGGGAGAAGTCGAGTTGAGACATGCTTTTTTGTTTTTGGTCAACAGCTAGCGGACCACAGTCCACAGCCTATTTTGGTTGAAATTTAATTAAAGGAAATCCATTCGACATTTCGACTGAAGTTCCGAGAAGTATCGTATTTCGTACTTCGTATTTCCAATTTAGGAAAGGAGTTCTTTTTTAGAAAAATCCAAGCACTTCACCACGTTTTCTTCTTCAAAAGCCAAATGCCGCTCGGGATTAAGATTTTTCACTTGGGGCAGTTCTCCAGAAAAAGATCGATCTCTAACCAATCGGAGGATTTTTGCCAGTTCTTGAGCAGATGGATTTTCAAAGGTGGTCCAATAGCTTTCCTCTAAACAGGGAATCTGAAGCGGGTCTCGGGTGATCATTTCCAGGCTGAAGGTGACTTGGGAATTGTATTTCCTGCACAAATCCACTGCAGTTTTAAGATCAACAATGCCTTTTCCCAACTCCACTTCCGAAAGCAAAAAGCCCTTTTCATAGGACTTTACTCCCATGTCTTTCACGTGGGTAGAAAAGGCAAAAGGCGCCAAGGTCCGGATCACATCCATGGGCTCTTCGAGCAAAGACACATTATTTCCAAAATCCAAAGTCACTCCCACCCACTCGCTGCTTATAGTTTTGATGATCTGGACCAGTTCACCAGCTTTCCAGTCCTTATGATTTTCTATGGCTAATTTGACTTGATGCTTTCGGACAATTGGCTCTACGAGTTGAATGGATTTCAAGGAGTTTTCCTTAAAAGTGTTCCATTCCGCTTCGGTTTTAAAGTTTTCATAGCGTCTTCCACTCAGGCAAACCGTACGAAGAACAGTTGCGCCAGCTTCTTTAGCCATGCGAACTTCCTGTTCAAAGCGAGCTACATCCGAACTGTCCTTTGGCAAGCCAATGCTTCCCTCCAAGTACATCCCGAGCTTTTCCCGCTCGTCTCTGACCTGTTTGGCAAAGTCTTCGGCCCAGCCACCCACGGTCGTCTGAATCCCTCCTGCCCCGATCGAATGGCAATGCCGCATCAAGTCCAACGCATTGGCAAAAGCAGGGTAAGTGGCACTTTCTACCTTCGATCCCCAGCGCATCCCATACGAATGTACTACCACGCCCATTGACACTCCCCTCAAAGTCTCTGGCAAGGCCAAAAATGGCCAAGTCAGCGCTGCAGCAGCCAAGGCTGACTTTTTAAGAAAATCCCTTCTGCTTGCAAGAGATTCGTGAGAAAAAGAATGCGTTTTCATAGGCGGGTTTTGGGTTCAGACTTGGGCACGGAGTCTAATTTTTCAATATGCGCATTGAGTTCCGGCGCGGACCAAGGATATACTCGGCCTTGATTGAGGACACGGGTAGAGCCAACTGTTCGTCCCGTGATGGCGGGAGCTTGATTGCCCCATTCGTTTCGGATGTAGGTCAAAATAGCCGCTATACTTCGATCATCCATGGTAGAATGCGAAGGCATGACCGGTAAGATTTCCGGAGCATCATACTTTTTTCCTGCTACTTCAATCGGTCCTTCAATGCCGTGCAGCAGAATCAAACTCAGGCGAACTTCATCTCCCAGCACCCATTCCGAACCTGCTAACGGAGGCCCCAAGCGAGCTGCGCCCTTGCCGTTATTTCCATGACATCCCGAGCAAGTCGCTAAATATTTTTGACGGCCTTCGGCAAAGAGCTTAAGGCCATTTTCGTCAAGTGAGTTTGCTGAAGATGCTTCTGCTGAGGGCTTAAAACCCGGCCAAGTAAACACCCGCATTAGCATGTTTTTTCTCAGGTCATCCAAAGGCAAATCGGTACGAGAGAAAAGTGCTGGTTTTGAAGAAAACCGAATTCCTCCTGCCTGCTCAATATCTCCGGCTTTGATGGCAAGCCCATTCAGGATTACTTGCTCTTTCCAAGAGAGGGTTGGCTGATCGATTTGTGTCAAAAGTTGCGAACTTTCTTGAGAATCACCTTTTTTCAGAATCGCAGCAGAAAGCATTTCCATGAAAATCTCACGGTTGCTATCCTGAGTTTGCCAGCGTGAATCTGCCAAAACACCCTGTAAAAAGTCCCACTCCACGTCTCCCAGACTGCTCAACACCGCATCTCTGATCAGGGCCTGTTCGCCGTATTTTTCTACAATAGACTTCAAGACTGTCAGTCGGGCATTGGACGAAACGGCTTCTGCGCTCAATCCAATCTGTAGTGCGAGGGATTCAGACGCGCCATTGACCAAGTTTACCAATTCATTTCCCAATCGTTCCTGAACTTCAGGTAGCGTACCTGCCAACATCTCCAGCTGGCGTAAGGCCGTGCTTTTCACAAGATCGCTTGGATCTTTCAGGATAGAAAAGAGGAAAGTTGGATTAGTTTCACCCATCCCCTCCAAGGCCCATAGCGCATGAAACTTGGCCAATTCAGAATCTTGGCTTTTTACCAAATTCTCTAAAAGAGCTACAGAACGCGGATCTGACTTTTCTACCAAAAGCCGCTGAGCCTGATCCCGATACCACCCGTCGGAATGGGAAAGATAGGCTACCAATTCCTCTGTACTTGCTTGAGACAATTTGGGTGAAGCTACCGGATCAAATCCTTTGGGTACAATCCTCCAAATCCGCCCCATATGTCCCGGAGCATCGAGTTTTCGCTCCAGTGTTTTTTCCCGAAGGTAATCCGTCATGTAGGCTGTGTGCTGCACTATACCCTGATACATATCCACGATGTAAAGCCCTCCATCAGGACCAACCGCACCATGAACAGGACGGAATCGCTCGTCCGTGGAAGCAAAAAATTCCTTACCGGGATTGGGATCAAAGGCCTCAAGCAAGAGTCCGTTTTCCTTCACCACATTTCGCTTGACCAGGTTACCGGCGTTTTCCATGACAAACACATTTCCATAGTATTCCTCCGGGAAAAGTCGACTTCTGTAGATCGTAGGAGAACAGGCCGAGGTAAACTCTTGTAAGCGATTGGCAGAATCAAGCGTACCCGGCACATATCCACGGTTTACAGCCAAATTGGAGCGAATCGGGAATACCCTTCGGTCGATGGTGTAGCCGTGGTCTATCCCTGTAGATGGCTTGTGGTTTTTGTTTCGGGACAAATAATTGGCAGGAACCAAGTCTCCGTGCAGCTGAGACCAATTGTAATTATATACCAATCGGCCTTTGTCATCTTGAGTAATTCCCCATTGACCGCGAAACTCCGTAGAATCTCTCAGCCAAGTTCCGTCGACATTTCGATAGCGAAGTCTGGATTTGGCACTGTAGTACCAGTTGTCGGCATTTCGCACAAAACCATTATCCGTGTGCTCTGGAAGGCCATTCGCAGAGTAAGTTGAATCCACGAGTGTCTTTACATCCGCTTTCCAATCTCCATCCGTATCCTCCGTCCACCAAAGGGAATTGTCCTCTGCGATGAGCGCACCATTTTTATAGAAACCTAAGGACCGAGGCATGATCAGTGAATCCAAGTAGACGGTACGCTTATCCATTTGCCCGTCGGCATCAGTGTCTTCTAAAATGGCTACCGAACCTACTGGCAGCTTTTCCTCCGAACCCTCTATATCATTCATATAACCTCTCATCTCCAGCACCCACACTCTACCATCAGCATCGAACTGAATATGGACAGGTGCCTCCACGAGGGGTTCAGACGCAACCAACTGCACTTCAAATCCCCGCTCAATCTGAAAGGTCTTTAGCTCCTCATCGGGAGTTCGTGCAGGGCTATCGGGAGTCTCAGGAAGAGGCCCCGGATCATCACAGGAAAATAAAAGAAACACACCAACTACACCGCTCCACAACGCACTTCTGAACATATAATCAAGGTATTTTAGGTCTTTTGGGCAAACGAAAATTCTCTCGAAAATCCATTTTACAGTCAATTCCCAAATTGGTTTTTATTGCGCTGAAATACAAGGCCAAACCTTTAATTGGGTAGATTCTCTGGAATACGGTCGATGCCTCACACGAAAGGAAAAAACCTACTCATAAGCTTACTTATCCTACCTTTGTATAAATTCCACACTATGAGTTTTGCAGAACTGGGACTAGCTCCTGCCCTCCTTTCCGCCATCGAGCGAGCCAAGTATGAATCTCCGTACCCGATCCAAGTGGAAGCAATCCCTGCAATTCTTCAAGGGAAAGACCTTCTTGGCTTGGCACCGACAGGTTCGGGAAAAACTGCCGCTTACATCCTACCGATTTTGCAACAGCTTTTGGGAAAAGAAACACCAAGAGATCGATATGTGCCTGTATTGGTCTTGGTTCCTACCCGGGAATTGGCGGTACAAGTAGCAGAGGTGGCGGAGAATTTCAGCCGGTTTTTACCCAGAAGGATCAAGTCGCTAGCCATTTTTGGTGGGGTTTCGATTAACCCTCAGATGATGAAACTGGGAGGAACCGAGATTTTGATAGCCACTCCCGGGCGTTTGATTGATTTGATGGGGAGAAACTCGGTGAGTATTTCTCAAATCAAAACTCTTGTGATAGATGAGGCTGACAAAATGCTTCAAATGGGCTTCAAGGAGGAGATGGACCACCTTTTTGAGTACATCCCAAATAAAAAACAAACTTTGCTTTTTTCGGCTACCATGGAAGGTGAAGTCGAGGAACTGATTAAAAAACTCCTTCAAAACCCGGTTCGGGTACAGGTAGCCGCCGATGATTTCACCCCAGACTTGATCGCACAAAGTGCCTATCGGGTCAGTCCGGAGACCAAAGGACCTTTCCTTCGTCAAGTGATCCAATCAGGCGACTGGAAACAAATATTGGTCTTTGCTTCCTCCATCCGAACCGCCGATAACGTGGTGGGAAAATTGGTGAAAAATGGGATTGATGCCGTGGCTTTTCACGGAGATAAAAGCCAAGGTGCGCGCACGGAAGCTTTGGCCAAATTCAAATCCGGAAAAACTCGTGTACTCGTAGCTACTGATTTGGCGGCAAGAGGAATCGACATCCAAGCTTTGCCTTTGGTGATTAATTATGAACTGCCAAGATCGCCCAAAGATTACATCCATCGTATCGGTCGAACCGGGCGGGCGGGAATGCAAGGAGAAGCCATTTCGCTGATCACCCCTGAGGAGCAACACCATTTCAAAGTAATTCAAAAGAAAATGGGCAAATGGGTGAAGCTGATGAATGAGGAGGATTTGGGGAAAACTGAAGTGGAAACCGAAGGCTAATTTCGGATTTCGGATGTGGGATTTCGGCCACCGAGTCGGACTTCCAGAATTGGGCTTTGGCCTTTAGTTCGATCTTCCATACTTCCATACTCCCCTAACTCCAGAATTCTACATAAACTCCCAAACGCTGCGATAACCCTCTTTTTCCTCGAAATAGCGAAGTAATTCATCAAAAAACGGATTCTGAGCTAGGGTGCTGCTATCGCCAATCAGGATAAGTTTGCGTTTGGCTCGTGTGATGGCCACGTTCATCCTCCGCTCGTCTGCCAAAAATCCGATCTCACCGCTTTCATTGGATCTGGTCAAGGAAATCAGCATCAAATCCCGCTCTTGTCCCTGAAATCCATCCACTGTATCAATAGTGATTAGATCTGCAAAAGCCTTCAGGTTGGGAAACTCATAGGTCTCAAAGATCAAATACCGAAGGTATCTGACCTGTGCCGAGTAGGGCGCGATGAGTCCGACAGTCCAGCCTTTTTCCTTAAACAACCCAAAGCCAATCCGCTTGATCGTATCGTTCAGATGACGACAGGCAAAGCGCGCCTCCTCGGGATTGAAGGTGCTCAGGCTTTCGGGTTCTTGCTGATCCGAGTAGCCCGAACCGGCGGTATCGATCCACTCAAGAACAGCCTCTTCTTCCGAAAAAGCATGACTTTTAGTGTTCTCGGCAGCTTCCAGTTTTCCTTCGTAAAAATGCTGATTGGAAAAGCCCATGATTGCCTCAGGCATTCGGTATTGGACTTGGAGCATTTGAGCGGTTTGAGACTGTCGATGGATAATTTTTTCCATCAGGGTAGTGGATAGTCCTTGTTTTGCTGCTTCGTAGGACTTGATCGTCGGAGGTAGCTGGCAATGATCCCCAGCAAAAACAACCTTTTTTGCTTTCAAAATCGGAATCCAAGTGGCCGCTTCCAATCCCTGCGCCGCCTCGTCGATGAAGACGACATCAAAGATCATCCCTTTTAGATGGTGCGAGGATGCGCCTACCAAAGTGGAAGCAAAGACTTGCGTTCGCTGGTAAATATCTGTTCGAATGTAGTCTTCCAAGTGCTCAGCCGCTTCACGGATTCGGGAGACTTCTTGGTACATCAATTTGCGCTGAGCACGTTCCTCGGGGCCAAAGCTTCGCTTGTATTGCTTGGCCAAACGAAGGTAAGATTCGGTTTCTTTTCGGAGTTTTTTGAGATCACGGTAGCTGTCGTGAAAAGCAATTTTGGCATCTAAGGTCTGATTGAGAATTTTCTCCTCCACTCTTGCCGGATGCCCGAGTCGAAGGGTCGTAATGCCCCGATCTACTAACTTTTCGACCAACAAATCTACCGCTGCATTGCTTGGCGCAGTGACTAAAATTCGCTGCTGTTGTTCCACAGCCCGCTGAATAGCCGCAATCAGAGTGGTGGTTTTTCCTGTGCCAGGAGGACCATGCACGATGGCAAAGTCTTGAGCGGATTCGATTTTTTGGCAGGCGAGATTCTGAGAGAAGTTCAAGCCCTCAAGTACCAAATTGGGTACTTCCTTAAATTTTGGACTTTTCTCCCCGTATGTGATATCACGAAGCTCGGCAAGTCGTGGTGAGTCTGCATGAATCACCTTTTTGAGCGCACTTTCCATTTCGCGATAGCTCGCTTCATCAAATAACAAATCCACTCCCAAACGCCCCGAATCCATCCAATCAGGCACTTCGTCTGCTTGTAGCGTAACGATGAGGGTATCTTTTTTTGCTTGATTGACCACTCCACTGACACGAAACTCAGCGCCATGGTAGCCTTCTTGAGTGGAATAAAAAGAGACCGATTTTCCTGACCCGAATGCCGAAGGATAGCTGGTATCGGTACGCTCCACCTCGATGATTAGCCGCTCACCCATGCCGATTTTGGTCTTTTTGAGCAGAATGGGATGCCAAGTGATTCCTTCTTTCTTTTTATCGGCAACAGAAGTATTCAAAAATTTTTTCTTGTATTGGGCGAGGTCTTCCTGCCACTCCAGCTTGAGAAGTTTCAGACCCAGCTTTAATTCTTCGAGGTAATTCGACATCAATCGGTATTTTAGGGTGCAAACTAAACAAAAGTCCAAGGGTTTTCCCTTTTTCTAAATCCCATGAATTTTCTCGCGCACGCCTATTTATCATTTGGTCAGGAAGAAATCCTCGTGGGAAACTTAGTGGCGGATTTTGTCAAGGGAAAAGAGCTTCATCAGTTTTCAAGGGGAATCCAAATTGGGATACTTCTGCATCGAGAAATCGACGTATTTACCGACACCCATCCTCTGGTAAAAGCAGGCCAAAGCTACCTAAGACCCAAATTCAGGCACTATTCCAGTGTGATTACAGACATCTTCTTTGATTATTTTTTGGCCAAAAATTGGAACACATATTCAAATACTCCCTTGGAAGAATTTACTATAAATACCTATTCTATAGTGGAAAAACACCTCCCTGAACTTCCCTTACAATTTGGAGAGATGTTTTATTGGATGAAAACCCAAAATTGGCTTTTGCATTACCGGGAATTGGAAGGGATTCAGAGGACGCTCAATGGAATGACCCGCCGAGCTAAATTTGATTCGAAAATGAATGAGAGTACTGCCTCTCTTCTGGAAAAAGAATCTGAATTTAAAGTGATTTTTTTCGCATTCTTCAAGGATTTGGAGACTTTTGCCAAAGAAAAACTTTCAGAAATCCGACACCTGCATGATCGTCATTAAACCAAAAATATCTACTTACATTCCTCTCACTTTGATCGTGATAGCCTTGCTCACCGGCTTGGTACTTTTGATGCGCGATTTTTCCATGAAGGGAAGTTTTGGGCTTTGGTTTTACTTAGTGGCCTGTTCACTGATCACTTTGGTGGTCTTGATGCTATTTGTAAAAATGATGGCGGGATGGCGCTTTGTATCTGCTGGTAAAGACCATATTGTGATCAAACTTCCTCTGCATCGCAAAATGAAGGCTTACCCTGTGGGAGAGATTTTAGCATGGGAAGAAGAGATCCTAGTGGCTAATAAGCGAGAATTCCGCCAAGTGACTATTGTCTTTCAGGATAAAGAGTCCATTTCCTTTTCGAATCATGAGCATGAGGCCTATACTGAGTTTGTGAATTACCTCAAGAAAAAAGCACAAAGACAACAAGTGAGAATGAAAAAAGCCTGATTTCTCAGGCTTTTGCTTTATCTGGCTGTTCGGAAATTCCGGTCATACATGGCTATACTTTCATTGATGATGCGCATAGCCTCATCTTTTCCAAGAAAGTCCTCTACAATTACCTCTTTATTCTCCAGCTTCTTATAATCTTCAAAAAAGCGATGTACTTCTTTCATCAAATGCGGAGGGAGTTCCTCAATGTCATTGATATAGTTTACAGATTGATCACCAGCAGCTACTGCTATGATTTTATCATCCGCCTCACCACCATCGATCATTCGCATTACGCCGATGACTTTCGCCTTTACCAAAGTCATGGAAGGAATGTCAATTTGAGATATAATCAGGATATCAAGTGGGTCATGATCCTCGCAAAAGGTTTGAGGAATAAACCCATAATTTGCAGGGTAATGCACTGCTGAGAAGAGGACGCGGTCAAGCATTAGCATACCTGTTTTCTTGTCCAATTCGTACTTTCCTTTACTTCCTTTAGGGATTTCAATTACACCCATCACGTACTCAGGAGCATCCTTCCCGATGTTGACGTCATGCCAAGGATTAATCATTTTTAGTATTCATTAAGTGAGAAAAATCGGCTTTCGCCTCTGCAAAGATATATGCTGAGGCTGACTTTTAGCATGTAAAAGACCTAATTCATGCTAGGTAAAGTCACTGTCACTGTAGTTCCTACATGAATCTGCGATTCGAGGTGAATTTTACCTCCCATTTGTTCAACTGCTTCCTTGACCATGTAAAGCCCCAATCCGGTACCTACATTTCGCTGGGTAGCTCTAGAAAACAAATTAAAAACATCATTTCTGTGACGTTCTTCAATTCCTATCCCATTGTCCTCAAGCGTGATTACAGATTGACTATCGAAAACGTCAACCGAAAGACTAATGCGCTTTGGCCCAGGTTGACTTTTTTGGAATTGGACGGCATTGCTGAAAAGGTTGTTCAAGATTACTCTGATCTTAGAATCGTCGGAGAAAAATGGTGTTTTCTGATTCACCTGGACTTCAATGTGGAAATGCGAAAGGTCAAACTTTTCCCTGTAAGCAATCATTTGCTGATTTACCACTTCTTGAAAGTGTATCTCGGTAACCTTGTGATCTATTTTTGTAGATCGATAAAAATCCAACATTTTGTAGATAAAGTCGTCAAGCTTTCCGGTGGCTGTATCTATCATTTCAAAATATTCCAAGACATTGGGATCCGAAACCTCCATTTTTGCCAGCTTGGACACCCCCGAAATACTCATCAGTGGTCCTCGGAGCTCGTGGGACAAGCTGTATACAAATTGATTCATCTCCGAGTGTAGTTTTTTCAATTTGAGATTTTTCTCTTTGAGCTCTTTCCTCATGAAGTAGATGTCGGCAGCATTTTTAATCGAGTTTTTGATTTGCTCAATATTCCATGGCTTGTCTATAAATCGATATACTTCCCCCTTATTGATCGCATCAATTACACTTGCGATATCGGAATAGCCGGTCAAAAGAATACGAATGGGGTCAGGATTGATCTGTACCATCCGTTCGAAAAATTCCGTACCTGTCATTCCAGGCATTCGCTGATCTGCGATGACCACGTGTATTTCCTCTTCTTGCGCGATTCTTAGTCCCTCTTCTCCATCGATAGCGGTAAAAATCTTAAAGTCCTTCCGAAGTGTAGCTCTAAAAGATTTGAGGTTGTTATCCTCATCATCGATGTAGAGTACGTTGATGTTATTTTCAATCATACTTAGGGGTATTTTGGTAGATAGGAAGCGAAATAATAAATGAAGTACCCTGTCCCTCCTCTGTTACAACTTCGAGAGTACCCTTATGATTTTCAATAATAGAATAAACTATAGAAAGCCCCAAGCCTGTGCCTTTACCGACAGGTTTGGTAGTGAAAAATGGTTCAAAAATCCTTTGTCTAACATGTTCAGGCATTCCTGGGCCATTATCTTCTATCTCAATTTTGACATGGTCAGACGATGCACTTGTCCGGATAGTGATAACTGGATCGGTGATTTTATCCAAGTTATCAGCCAACGCATGCACTGCATTGTTAATGATATTCATGAATACTTGATTGATTTTTCCCGCCAGACATTCCACCATGGGAAGTTCGCCATATTCTCGGACAATTCTGATTTTTCCTGGAATAGAACTGTTCAACAAGATGATGGTGCTGTTTATTCCATCGTGGAGATCTACTTTTTTGATATCTTGTTCATCTACCCTCGAGAATAGTCTCAATCCTTTCACGATCTCCACTGTTCGTTTGGCTCCATCCTCCATTCCTTTAAGAAGCTGATCGACTTCATTCAGCACATAGTCCAATTCAAGATCTTCTTCCAGCTTTTTAGCTTCCTTCTTGGTCTCGGGTGAAAACTCCTTGGCTGCCACATTACGATAAAATTCGACCACCTCCATAATATCTTTTATATCTCTTTTCAATGGTGTGATATTAGAGCTCACAAAGTTGATTGGATTATTGATTTCATGTGCAATGCCTGCTGTAAGTTGACCTAGGGAAGCCATTTTTTCCTGACTCACTAATTGACTTTGAGTATTCTGCAAGTTTCTGACTGCTTGTTCGAGTTCATCAGTTCGGACACGGACTTTTGCCTCAAGTTTGTTATTCTGCTCCTTAATCAATTCTTCATTTTCACGAAGGGCTTGCAGTTTTTCAGCTTGTTCCAATTCTTTTTCTTTCTTCAGAATATTGATCTTATCCGCCAAAGCAAATGACAACAAGACTACTTCCAATGCAGATCCAAAAGGCATAATGTAAGCTGTCAGATTGTTAGTAGGAATTATACCCATCTCACTGAAGACAAAAAGGAAAATACCGATCATAAATACCGACCATGCAAGCAGATAATACCTAGCGGGACTGTATCCGAGACGGAGAATAGATAGTGCCACAAAAAGCACGTACATTACTACAATGGACTGAGTCACCAATAAGACTTGGTAGCTTAGTGTTATAGAAAAGAAAAATGCATTAAATAAAATAAATGCATAGACAAACCAGATTATATAAAAACCTTTTTCGAGAGCAGGTACAAACTTCCTTGTTGAAAGAAACTCTCTTAAAAACCAAATACCTACTATACTGACAAGGGAAGAAAAAATTACTCCGGATTTTAATTTTAACCATTCTGTCTCAGGCCAAATCAATTCCATGGTATATCCTAAAATGGAAGACTGAGCAAACCATACTAAAACTGTATGTATAACATAAATTAAATATATTTTATCCCTCACTGAGAAAAACAAAAATAGATTATAAAAAAATAATCCCGCAATAATACCTGTGAATAATCCAAAAATAAGATTTTCTCTATTAATAAGACTATCAATTACTTCTAAGCTATTTATGGAAGATGTAATTATGGTTTTGTTGACGCTACTAATTTTCAGATAAACATCAACATCCTCGTCAAGAGGAAGATTGATTGAAAATATAATTGATTTCGTCCGAATAGGTCTGTCTTTAAAACTCGCCAATCTTCCTCCTGTCTGAGTCTGCAATATTTCTCCTTTATAGACAATATATAATTCAATATTATCAAGAGAAGGATTGTTGATAAGTAGGTATTTTTCAGGTGAGTTGGTTTGATTCTTTACGGAATACTTTAACCATACCACATCGTTGTTAATACCAAAATTTTTGTTTTCTCCATCTAAGAATACAAAGTCAGAAGAAACCATAACTTGGTTTATTGTGAATGTCTGATCTCGAGGCTCTACGAGATAACTGTATTTATCAATCCATTGACCATCACTTTGGATCAAAATAGGATTAACTGAAAATAAAATCGAAAACAAGGAATAAATAAAAATTACCATGGTGATCGCCAATCAGTATTTTGGATTTTTAGATTATAATTTATTTGTACTTGCCCTTTTGGGGTTGTCTCTATTCTACTGCAAATAAGATTCTTACGCAATTCCAGTATATAGTCCCTTTCTTCCTGGACAGCTAAAGGCAGATTCTTTACATCTTTCAAAATCGCTAAAGTCGCTATCAAATCGAGTTTGGGATAAAAAAAGGTGCCATTGTTTCCGACACGCTCTTCTATTTCAAATCCTTTTTGAAGAGTCGGCTTTAAGGTATATTCTGCACATAGTGCAAACAAAACAGGGATATCGAGTTGCTCTGCAATAACTAGAGAAGTCCTGGAGAGAAATAATGCACCTATACCAAACCCCGAAACGGCCCTACTATTCCAAAGTCCTCCAATTTCACCTGTACCGATCTCTCTGTAGTTTTCAACAAGCTTGTAGATATCTGTATCTACTTGGGATATAGCGCCCTCTAGCGGCAATGGATAATCCTTGTGGGATATATGAATCCGGAGACCACTTACTACTTTGCCTGTAGCATCTTCATGCACAGTAACTACATACACATAAGGGTTGTCTTTCCACTCATTATTTGAAGATGTCACTTTAGTCACCCCATAATCTTTCAGCACATTCGCATGACCTTCAATGAATTGGGAACACAATTCAGGGTTGTCAATAGCTCTGAAGGCATTAAATGTAAACATCAATCCAGAAATTTAAGAGTATCAAGCACCTCTCTTCGGTAAGCGCGGATGGTGGGGCTATCAGCAAAATTTAGCCTAAACATAAATATTTCTTCCATTTTCTTTTCAGAGTCGAACAGAAAATCAAAAGAATCCTTCAATTGTTTTATTGCATGTTCCTCTTCTACAGTAAAACCGTGAGACTTTTCTTTAAAAACCTTGTGAAAAATAAACAAGGAAGCGGTGACAGGTTGAAAACTTAAGCCCTGTATATTGGCCCAAATCCAAATCCGTTGAAGCACCTTACCTGCTAATAAATAGGATGCTGCGTCAAATTTTTGAGCACAGAGCAGAAACATTGCCGATGAGGTAGTGATCGTTTCCCGAGAGATTTTGGTGAGTCCATAGCCCATTAAAAATTTCCTGAAAAACTTAACTGTCCTTGGGTCTTTTAGCAATCCCATTGCCGCCCTTTCAGCACCTGACAGCTCAAGTGTAGCTATATCTATCCCATCTTTGGTCTCTTTTGCTTCACGGTCTGACCATCTGACTTCATTGATAAAATCCACCAAACCTTGCTGATGAAAAAGCCTCATCCGATCCATTCCTCCTACCACTTTGGCCAACTGATCCAACTCGGAGTCTTTATCCAAATACATTAGAGATAGTCGGGAGTCTTCTATAAATGCAAAAACCGCCCGCATTTGCTCAGGTGAGAGGATCTTGCGTTTGGAATTTTTTCTGTTGGTACATCTCAATCCCAAACCTTCTACCAATTCGGCGTGTGGGATCTTTAGTGGATGGGACAATTTGGAAATAAACCTTACGGTAGCTATGAGTGGTTCTTCAAGCTCTTTTATCTGAGTCACCTCATCGATCTCAATCCCCATCTGACCGGCTTTGAGGCGTAAGTTTTCCAAGGCAGAACCGAAAGCGATCAAGGAACCTGTTCCCCGATAATCCAATAATGAATGACTTCTGGCTTGATCATGGATCAAATGAAGCAGACCTTTTTTGTCATAAATCCAAATCCAAGGTTGAACATTTCCACCGGATGGTGCAAGATTGGCTGCTTCTACCATTTGAATCACTTCCTCTTTGGTCGGAAGGTATCCTGATGGCATTACATTGTTTGGGATTACTATATCTGACTTGGATATACTAAGCGGACTTGTGTCAAGTTTGAAATCCTCTGCCTCTACAGGAATCAACTCATCAAAATCAACATAATAACGACCGGATTTTACAGCTTCACCCAACAATAATTTCCGACCCACATGTGCAACTGAGGCACCTCCCAAAAAGACTCCCGAAGCTAGTTGTGGCCAAGAGGAAATTGATTGTCCCACTTCAAGTAAAGAGGCCTTCATCCGTAAAGACAAAGTCTCCAAACCAGTAATTCTAAGTCCAAAAGCGATTCGTTGGGAGATAGTAAGATTTTTTATGGCATTCAGATCTACTTCACCGAGAAGTCCATGAAAAATCAATCTATCCGGCTCCTGATCAAATCGCTCTACATCTAACATTCCCCTGTCTGATGTGTCCATCATCACCGGGATTTGCACTGCTTTTGCTTTTTCTCTGATCAGGAGCTTGATATCAAAGCTGTCGCATTCGTCTATGACTAAATCCAGTTTACCCCCTCCATGGAGAAAATCATCAATATTTCCTTCTGTGATACCTTCTCTGTATAGCGTGAGTTTGATAAATGGGTCAATCTCAGAAATCTCTCTTGCTGCTATCACCAACTTCTCTACACCCAAACTGGTGACCCCAGCCTTTAGTCGATTTAAATTACTGAGCTCGAGTGTATCAAAATCAGCAAGTCTCATTTCTCCGCAGCTCCGTTCGAGTGCCATGGTGAGTGCTATACTTTGACCTACTGAAAGGCCGATTATTCCAATCTTTTTCTTTGAAAGCTCAAGCTGCTCCGACGGAGTTATTTTGTAGTGATTGCGGAGCGTTCGGACTCTAACAAAATCCTCCTCGGGTAGAAGATGGACCAAAGAATACTTCCAGGGATAAAAGACCCAGCAACCATACTTATCGGCTTCTATATCATTCAGAAAATTATTTGCTTTCTCAGACAGTTGAGATTTCGACAGTTGCAATTCAGGATTATTTCCTTTGATGAGATCTTCGACTTGAGATTGAATTTCATTACAAATCCGAATTTGCGGATTGCGTTTTAGATCTTCAATCAACTTCCAGTCGGATGAATTTAAAGGATCCAATAAAATAGGTAAAAATTGATTTGACCAATCAACTTTTTCAAAAGGAGTCATAAGCTTCAGTGGGTGAAAAGCTCAGTAAAGTTAAATTATTCGGAATAAAGTCAATTTTTTTAGTAATTAAAATACATTGGCTAAAAAATTAATTATTCATCTGATTTTAACCTCATTTAGCTTAGCTATTTGTGAATTAAAACCAAAATCAGTTATTTGTGTTGCAATTATAGATCTAAAATGGAGACAAAATCCGAAGATAAAATCAGAATCCTTTATGTGGATGATGAAGAGAACAACCTTCAAGCATTTAAAGCAACATTTAGAAGGGATTATAAGATTTTTTTGGCCATTTCTGCAAAAGAGGGTGTTGAATTATTGAAAAATGAGGAAGTAGATATCATTATCACTGACCAACGTATGCCTGAGAAAACAGGGGTTGAGTTTTTAGAAAGTATTATACCTACCCACTCAAAACCTATTAGAATACTATTGACTGGTTATACAGATATTCAGGCTGTAATTGACGCGATCAACAAAGGCCAAGTTTATCACTACTTGACAAAACCTTGGGAAGAAGACTATTTGAGAACAGTCATTAAAAATGCTTTTGAGATCTACTCGTTGAGGAGAGAAAATGAGCGACTTACTGATGCTTTGCTTAAAGCCAATGAGCAGCTCGAATTTTTACTTCGACAAAACCTCCTTTCTTAATCAATACCTCGCAGCCAATAACAGCTGCAATTCTTTATGGTTAATGCCAAACTTTTTGGCAAGGAAGGCATTGGTCAAGCTGCCACGATACGTGTAGACCCCGCGTAAGAACCATTTGTAGTTAAAAATCATTTCTTCCGCTCCGCCTAGATCGTTCATCTGCAAAATGATAGGTGTAAAGATATTACTGAGTGAATAAGAGGCTGTTCTAGCTACTCTTGAGGCGATATTGGGTACGCAGTAGTGGATGATGTCATGCTCTTTGAAAGTTGGTTCATCATGGCTTGTCATTCTTGAAGTTTCAATACAGCCACCTTGATCGATGCCCACATCAATAATAATGCTGCCATGGATCATATTTGCGACCATCTCTTCAGTCACTACGATTTTGTTTCTGCCTTTTTCTGCTCTTAGGGCTCCGATCACTACATCTGCCTCAGCCAGTGCCTGGGAAAGGCTAAAATTATCGATTGTAGACGTATAGATCTGCTGACCCAAAAGCTGTTTGATTCGACGCAGCTTGTAAATGTGGTTATCAAAAACCTTAATACTAGCTCCCAAACCCAATGCTGTCCTTGCCGCATATTCCGCCACAGTACCTGCTCCGATGATTACCACTTGTGTTGGTGGCACGCCGGTAATTCCTCCAAGGATTAACCCTTTGCCCTCATTGACACTTGACAGATACTCTGCGGCTATCAGCATGACGGTACTACCAGCAATCTCAGCCATGGCTCGCACCACGGGCATGCCTCCCACTTTATCTTCGAGGTATTCAAAAGCAACGGCTGTTATTTTCTTTTCATTAAGTGCTTTGATAAACTCAGGGGTTTGTTTTTCAAGCTGCAAAGCAGAAATTAAACAAGCACCCGGAGACATATCGGCAATTTCTTCTTCGCTGGGTGCCTCCACTTTCAAGACCACATCTGCTGCCAAAACTTCTTTCCGCGAATAAACTATTTTTGCTCCAGCATCAGCGTAATCCTGATCCTTAAACTTAGCATGAACTCCAGCACCTACCTCTACCATTACTTCTATGTCATTGTTGGTCAATAATCCTACTGACTCTGGAGTAAGGACCACTCGTTTTTCCTGAGTAGAACTTTCCTTTGGAATTCCTATCTGCAGGGATTTACCGCCTTTTTTCAAAAGTATTGGAGATTCTTTTGGAATCAATCCAACGGAGGTTAAACCGGTTAATTCAGTAGTCATTTGGGCAATGTTGAAAGGTAATTTTTCTATTGGTACTCGATTCTGTCTCGATGGTAATCAGGAAAAAACGATCAGGTATAAATTGACCGATTCGTTCGGCCCATTCCAACCAGCAAATTTTCCCACTATAAAAATACTCTTCTATCCCGATTTCCAATGCTTCCATCGGATCATCAAGTCGGTAAAAATCAAAATGGAAAATCAATCCCTCACTGACTGACTGATATTCATTGACTATTCCGAAAGTGGGGCTGCTCACAGGGTCTTGAACACCCATCAATTTTGCCAAGGATTTAATAAGAGTAGTTTTTCCGGCACCCATTTGGCCTTTGAAAACCCAAATTTTATCCTCTCCCGCTTCTTGAATAATCTGATGTGCAGCTTGGTCAATAGATTCCAGCTCGTAAGAAAATGACTCCAATCCTGTTTATCCTTTAGGCCGCAAATGTACAATTGGAATAATCATTTCCTCTAAAGAAATCCCTCCATGCTGAAAAGTATCCTTGTAGTAATTGACGTAGTAGTTATAATTATTGGGATAGGCGAAAAAATAATCTTCTACTGCAAATACATACGAGGTAGATACATTCAATCGCGGCAACCTCGCTTCTTCAGGCTTTCGGATCTCGAATACTTTACCAGGCTCAAAGTTTAGATTTTTCCCTTGCTTATATCTCAAGTTTGTAGTCACATTCTTATCCCCGATGATTCGGTAGGGTTTGTTTACTTTTTTCGTTCCATGGTCAGTGGTTACAATGATGTCTCCACCAACATGCTGAATTTTCTTCATAAGCTCAAAAAGTGAAGAATGCTCAAACCAGCTTTTGGTCAATGATCGATAAGCAGATTCATCAGGCGCAAGCTCGCGAATCATCTTCATATCTGTACGAGCATGGGAAACCATATCTACAAAATTGTACACCAACACATTAAGGTCATTTTGCAACATGGTATGGAACTGATCCAGTACTGTTTTCCCTTGCTGAGTCTGGATGATCTTATGGTAAGAAAACTTAAGAGGCAATCTGTTTTTCTCCAAGTTGATTTTGATCCAATCTTCCTCAAAGTTGTTTTTCCCTTCCTCTGAATCTTCGTCCTCCCAATATTTCGGATACAGTCTTGCCATATCAGCAGGCATCATTCCTGAAAAAAGTGCATTTCTGGCAAAGGCAGTGGTGGTAGGAAGAATACTATAATAGGTAGACTTCTCTTCGACATGAAAATATGGACTGATCAAGGATTCAATTTCTTCCCACTGATCTAACCTCAGGTTATCAATCACAATGAAAAACACTGTTTTTTTTGATTTTAGTACAGGAAAAACCCGCTCTTTCATCACTTGATGCGACATCAAGGGCTTATCAGGATTATTGTCTTTCATCCAATCGAGGTAATTGTCTTTGACAAATCTGGAAAATGAAGCATTGGCTTCTGCCTTTTGAGTTTCCAAAACCTCAAGCATACTTTTATTTTCAGTCGAATCGATTTCCAACTCCCAAAAGGTAAGTTTCTTGTACAGATCAGCCCAAGCTTGGTGATCATTGGCGTCGCCCAAAGCATAACTGATCTGCATAAATTCCTGCTGGTAGTTTTGAGCAGTTTTAGTATCGACTAATTGTTTATTCTGCAGGATTTTCTTCACCGACAGCCATATCTGACTTGGATTGAGCGGCTTTATGAGGTAATCGGCGATTTTGCCTCCGATGGCATCATCCATGATATGCTCCTCCTCGCTTTTGGTGATCATGACCACGGGAATCTGTGGCTTGATCTGCTTGATCTGCTGCAACGTTTCCAATCCGGTCATTCCCGGCATCATTTCATCCAAAAAAATCACATCAAAATTTTTCTCCTCTACCTCTTCGATGGCATCGACTCCGGAATTGACCGTGGTGATTTCACAGCCTTTTTCCCGAAGAAAAAGAATATGCGGTTTGAGCAGATCGATTTCATCATCTGCCCAGAGAATGTGGAATTTTTGAGACATTTTTACTCCCTTTTCTTCTAAAATTATAATTACTTTTGAGTCAATCAAATGAGTGCTGATTGAAAAGCCAGAAAATACTAAACGACCCCGTGTATGGTTTCATCACCATCCCCAGCGAGTTGATTTTTGCCATCATTGATCACCCTTACTTTCAGAGATTACGCCGGATTCGACAATTGGGTTTGACTGATTTTGTCTACCCGGGAGCATTGCACACTCGATTCCATCATGCTTTAGGGGCTATGCACCTGATGAGCATCACGTTAGACAATCTAAGGATAAAGGGTACAGAGATTACTGATGAAGAATATGAGGCAGCCTTGATTGCCATTTTGCTTCATGACATTGGTCACGGCCCATTTTCTCATGCCTTAGAATATAGCTTATTAAATGGCATTCCTCATGAGGAACTTTCGCTTATGACCATCGAGCTCCTCAATGAGCAATTCGGGGGGAAATTGAATCTGGCTTTGACCATTTTCAAAAATCAATACGAGCGAAAGTTTCTAAATCAGCTTGTATCCAGCCAGTTGGATATTGACCGCTTGGACTACTTACAGCGAGATTGTTTTTTCACAGGAGTATCGGAGGGTACCATTGGAGCAGACCGCATCATCAAAATGATGGCTGTGAAAGATGGACAATTGGTCATTGAGGAAAAAGGAATCTATTCCATTGAAAATTTCCTCAGTGCACGCAGGTTAATGTATTGGCAAGTGTATTTGCACAAAACCACCGTAAGTGCTGAAAAAATGCTTATCAATTTGATTCAGCGGGCTAAAAATCTCGCTCAATCAGGCATGCAATTTCACGTGACTGAGGAGTTTGAATTCTTTATGAAAAACCAGCTCAGCCTCGAGGATTTCAAAAAACAGCCTCAACTGCTGGAATACTTTCTTCAATTGGATGACTTTGACATTTGGGGAGCGATCAAACTTTGGAAAAGATCTGAAGATTATGTCTTGAGAAATATCTCCCAGATGTTTTTGACCCGCAATCTGTACAAAATCAATCTAGTGAATGAGCCTTTTTCGCAATCCGATCTGGAACAGTTAAAAAGTCAAACGCTTAAAAAATTAGCCATTCCTGAAGAAGATTTAGACTATTTCTTCTCCTCAGGCACGGTAAGCAATTATGGCTATGTGGCCAAGGATCGAATCAACATCCTGACCAAGTCGGGAGAAGTGGTGGACGTCGCCAGTGCTGCAGACTTACCAAATATCAAAGTAATGAGCAAGATCGTGGAGAAGCATTATGTATGCAGAGCCAAAAAACTAATTTTGCCTAATTAAACAACTTCCAAGTCACTATGCAATTTTCACTTGGTCAAATCGCAGCCATCCTAGGAGGAACCGTGGAGGGCGACTCTAACCAACTGGTCAATAGGCTAGATAAAATCCAGGAAGGCAAACCCGGAGGAATTAGCTTTTTAGCCAATGAAAAGTATGAGCCTTACCTGTATGAGACAGATTCTACAGCTGTAATTGTTTCAGAAGGGTTTTCTCCAACTAGGGCTTTCAAAACTACGCTTATCCGTGTCAAAGATGCTTATCTAGGTTTTACCATGCTTTTGGAGGCCTATGCCCAACTGAGCAAAACAGCATTAGTGGGAGTCGAGCAACCCAGCTACATGCACGATAGCAGTACCATGGGGATAAATGGGTACAGAGGGGCACTTTCTTACATAGGCAAAAACTGTATCCTCGATGATGATGTCAAGATCCATGGACAGGCATACATTGGGGATCGGGTAAAAATAGGAAAAGGAAGTATCATCCACCCTGGAGCAAAAATCTGTGCCGACACAGTAATAGGCAATTATTGTGAGATTCATCCGGGTGCAGTTATTGGTTCGGATGGCTTTGGTTTTGCCCCGCAAGCAGACGGCACCTACAAGGCTATCCCACAAATTGGTAATGTAATCCTTGAAGATCATGTAAGTGTCGGTGCCAATGCTACGATAGACTGCGCAACGATGGGCTCTACGATTATTAGAAAAGGTGCCAAAATTGATAATCAAGTCCAAATCGCCCATAATGTCATCATCGGTGAAAACACCGTCATCGCTGCGCAAACGGGGATTTCTGGTTCTACAGAAATCGGCAAAAACTGCGTAATCGCAGGGAAAGCTGGCATAGTAGGCCATATCAAAATTGCTGATCACACGACTATTGGAGCCAATACCGGAATCAGTAAAACCATCAAAACTTCAGGTCAAACACTGTTTGGGTATATGGCCATGGACATGAAAGAGTTTCTAAAATCATACGCAGTCTTCAAAAATCTGGATCAACTGCAACAGCGAGTCCAACAACTGGAAAAAAAGGGCTAATTTTACCGCCTTTAGTTTTTGCTAGGATAACAACACAATGAAAGTAAAGCAGCACACGATCCAACGCCAAGTGGAATTGTCAGGAGTAGGACTTCACACGGGAGTGGTATCAAATATGACCTTTTTACCTGCTCCACCTAATCATGGTATAAAATTTCAACGCATCGATTTGGAGGGTAGACCCACAGTCGATGCCGACTGCGATTTGGTGGTTGACGTTTCCCGAGGCACCACTTTGGAGCAAAATGGCGCAAGAGTATACACTGTGGAGCACGTTTTGGCTGCTTTGGTAGGCCTTGAAATTGACAATGTACTCATCCAACTCGATGGACCAGAGCCTCCGATTATGGACGGTTCTTCGATTCAATTCATAGAAGTATTGGAAGACGCAGGTTTGGAAGAGCAAAATGCACTCCGCAGATTTTTTGAAGTGCAGGAAAGCATTCAATACAAAGATTCAGCCCGAGAAGTAGAGATGGTGGCCTTGCCTACCAATAACTATCGGGTGACTGTGATGGTGGATTACAATTCTCCGGTATTGGGCAGTCAGCATGCCTCTATTACTGACATTAGCCAATTCAAACCCGAAATTGCCTCTTGCCGCACGTTCTGTTTTCTCCATGAATTGGAGATGCTTTATAACTCCAACCTGATCAAAGGTGGTGATCTCAACAATGCCATCGTAGTCGTGGACAGAGTGGTTGAAAAAGAAGAGTTGGCTCATTTGGCCAAGATGTTCAACAAGCAAACTGTCGAGGTAAAGAAAGAAGGCATTCTCAACAATGTGGATTTGCGCTATCGAAACGAGCCGGCAAGACACAAACTATTGGATGTTGTCGGAGATTTAGCATTGGTAGGCAGACCTTTAAAGGCACAGATTTTAGCCGCAAGACCCGGACATGCTGCGAATGTAGCTTTTGCAAAAAAGCTAAAAAGAGCCATGGAGAAAATGGGAGCATCACACATCCCCCATTACGATCCAAAACTACCTCCGGTAATGGACATCAATCAAATCAGCAACATTCTTCCACATAGGTATCCGTTTCAGTTGATTGACAAAATCATTTATCTGGATGATACCGTAGTGGCTGGAGTGAAAAATGTAACGATGAATGAGCCTTTTTTCATGGGACATTTTCCTGGAAATCCTGTAATGCCTGGAGTACTTCAGGTAGAAGCCATGGCACAGACTGGGGGTATTTTGGTACTAAGCTCGGTAGAAGATCCTGAAAACTACTGGACCTACTTCTTGGGAATCGAAAATTGCAAGTTTAGAAAGATGGTTCTCCCCGGAGACACCTTGGTATTCAAGTGTGAACTACTCGCTCCTATCCGAAGAGGTATTGCCAAAATGAGAGGTGAGGCGTATGTAGGAAATACCTTGGTCTGTGAAGCCGTAATGACCGCAAGCATCACTCGAAAAGAAGTATGATCAGCCCACTAGCCTCTATTCATCCCAAAGCGCAACTTGCTGAAGGTGTCCACGTGGATCCTTTTACCATGATTCATGAAGATGTAGTCATTGGTAAAAATTCTTGGATTGGATCCAATGTGACCATATATCCCGGAGCCCGAATCGGTGAAAACTGCAAGGTTTTCCCCGGAGCTGTCATTGCAGGGATTCCCCAGGATCTCAAATTTCAAGGTGAAGAGTCCACTGTGGTCATAGGTGATCACACCACGATCCGCGAATGCGTGACCATATCCAGAGGTACAGTTGATAAGCAGACGACCGTGGTAGGCAGTCATTGCTTGCTGATGGCTTATGTACACGTGGCGCACGATTGTGTTATTGGAAGTCATGTGATCATCGCCAACTCTGTGCAGATCGCAGGACATGTTTCGATCGATGATTGGGCAATAGTTGGTGGTTCAAGTGCTATTCATCAGTTTGTGAAAATCGGAATGCACGCGATGATTTCCGGTGGTTCATTGGTGAGAAAAGACGTGCCTCCATTTACCAAAGCTGCAAGAGAGCCACTTTCTTATGCAGGTGTCAATTCATTGGGATTGAGAAGAAGAGGCTTTTCCAGTGAAAGTATCGCCCATATTCAGGAAGTCTACCGCTACCTTTTCCTCAACAGCCTGAACAACAGTCGGGCATTGGAAGAAATCGAGATCAATCTTCCTGCGACCAAGGAGCGTGATGAAATCCTCAATTTCATCCGTTCATCTGAGCGTGGCGTCATGAAAGGATACATTAATTAATATGCTGAAAATCCAGGTACAAGAAGCTTCAAAACGCTTTCAATACGAATGGATTTTCAAAAATCTGAATTTAGAATTGAATTCAGGGGACAGCCTGGCAATTACAGGAGGCAACGGCTCCGGAAAATCCACTTTACTGAAGTGCATTTCAGGAGCTGTTCCTTTAAGTTCCGGGAAGATGTCTTACTTTTTAAATGCAAGACCACTCGCAGATTCCGAATGGTATACCGCATTGGCATTGGCAACTCCCTACATGGAATTGCCTGAAGAATTTAACCTTAAAGAAGCTATTGAATTTCATTTCAAGTTCAAGAAGCCTCATTTGGGCATGAGTCCAAAAGAAATCACAGAGATTCTTTACTTGGAAACTCATCAAAACAAACCTGTCTCTCAGTTTTCTTCAGGGATGAAGCAGCGAGTGAAACTCGGCTTGGCAGTCCTATCAGATGTACCGCTTATTCTACTCGATGAGCCTACTTCCAACCTGGACAAAAGGGGAATCCAATGGTACCTCGATCTCATTCAAACTTACACTAATGACAGAATGGTAATCATCTGCTCCAATGAGCCTCGAGAATATGAATTCTGTTTACAAAAATTGGCGATGGAAGACTTCAAATAGGTTTTGTCCTTTGATCTTTATCCGATATGCTTAATTTTACTTTCCTAATATTGATCCTATGAAATTCCGCTACTTTACTTTCTTTTTAATAGCTCTAACTTTTTTAGGAACAACCTCGTGCGATCCGGACAAACCTACTCCAGAGCCACAAAAAACTCCTGAGCAAATCGCCACTGAAGCATTAGCCGGAACTGGGACACAAACCTGGGGAATAGCAGGTGGCGGGTCTGTAACAAGAGACGGAAGAACAGTCACGGATCTTTACAGCACATTTGAGTTGGTAATGAATGCCACAAGCACTTCAAAAACATATACCACCAAAAACAACAATGACCTTTTTGATGCCAATGGAAACTGGAGTTTTGCTGGTACCAACTTTGACAAAATCCAACTTACCGGAGCAAAGCCTGTCGCTGGCCGAGAAATCTCCTTCACCCAAACAGGAAGCACCTTGAGATTGGATTTTAGTGTACCTGTGCCTGGTGCTAGAGTTACCGGCACACAAGCAGTAGCAGGAACCTATTCCTTTGTACTTCAGAAAAAATAATCCCCCTTCCACCACCAATCTAAACGAAAAAGGGAGTCGCACTGACTCCCTTTTCTATTTCAAGGTAACCAAGGTAACCCCTGGACCTCCACGGTCTGCGTGTTCATCTTCCATTTTGCCGACTTGAGGCATGGTTTTGAGTAAATTTCTGGTCACTTCTCTCAAAATCCCATCGCCTTTGCCATGGACAATTCGGAGATTTTTGACACCTAGCATATAGCCTTCGTCAATAAAGGTCTGGATTAATGGTAAAATCTCCTCCCCTCTTTTTCCCCGCAGGTCAAGGTTGGAGGAATAATCCATCATCTTTTCATTGGTATTGTAATTCCCTCTTCGCTCAACCGCTTTGAGTTCTTTTTTAACTTCCGTCTTGGAGATTTTTTCCAAACGAGACAGCTTCACATTGGATTTCAGATCTCCAATGGAGATTTCCACATCCTTATTTTTGATCGAAATCACCTCAGCAACTGCTCCATTATCCTTTAGCCGCACCCAATCTCCAGCCTCAATTTTTCCACCGATAACCTGAATTTCGGGATCCTTAACTACGGTTTTTTCAGGTTTGATCTCTTCTTTGAAAACCTCCAATTCCTGCCGAACCTGCTTGGTCACTTCTTTTTCGGCCTTTCCTTCCTTGATCTCACGAATGACAGACTCGATTTTTTTATTGGTCTGATCCAAAAGTGATTTTGCTTCCAGTTTTGCTTCTTGGATGTATCGCTTTTTGGTGAGCTCAAGGGTTTCCTTGAGTTGATTGTATTCTTTGAGTCTAGTCTGCAGTAATTTATCCTTGTCCTTTACTTCTTTGAGCAAGCCGGCATATTGGTTCTTTTCGTTTTCCAATTGGGTCAAAAGCCGATCATAACGCACGCGCTCTTCCCCAATGTGATCTTTAGCATAGCTGAGGATTTCTTTGGAAAGACCGATTTTTGAAGCGATCTCCAAAGCGAAAGAAGATCCCGGCTTCCCAATTTCTAATTGATAGATGGGTTCGAGACGTTCGACATCGTATCGCATGGCGCCATTGACTAGCCCCTGATTTTTATTGGCTACTTGCTTGAGATTGCCATAGTGGGTGGTAATGACTCCAAAAGCCCCGAGCTTATTCAAAGCCAAAAGAATCGATTCAGCAATGGCACCACCAAACTGTGGCTCTGTACCTGTACCAAATTCGTCTATAAATAGAATCGTCTTCTTATTGGCAAACTGAGTGAAATGCTTCATGCTCAGCAAGTGGGAAGAATAGGTACTAAGGTCATTTTCCAAGCTTTGCTCGTCGCCAATATCAATGAAGAAATTGTCAAAAAGAGAACTTTTGGAATCGGGATGCACAGGAATCAGCAGCCCGCATTGAAGCATGTACTGAAGTAGAGCGACAGTTTTGAGCGTGACGGATTTACCTCCGGCATTTGGCCCAGAAATCACCAAAAGGCGTTCATGGCCACCCAATTTGACAGAAAGTGGTACGATACTTTTACCCTGAGCTTTCAGCGCCATTTCCAAAATAGGATGCCTCGCCCGAGTCCATTGCAGGGTTCGCTCTCGGACCAATTCAGGCTTAGCGCTTTCTGTTTTTTGCGCAAAACGAGCCTTTGCACGAATGAAATCCATCAAGCCCAAGAAATTGGTCGCTTTCCGAAGTGCTGGAATGGCCGGTCTGAGTTTATCCGTCAGCTTGGTTAGAATGCGGATGATCTCCCGCTTTTCCATGTATTCCAAGTCCCGGATTTCATTGTTGATATCCAATGCCTCTTCAGGTTCCATGAAGACCGTCTGTCCTGTCGCAGATTCGTCATGAATAAATCCTCGGAGCTTACGCTTGTTTTCGGCAGCTACTGGGATCACCATTCTACCTCCACGAATCGTCATCGAAGCGTCCTCAGGAGTCAGGCCTTTGGCCCTTGCTTCCTTAAAAATCCGCTCCATTACCTTTCGAAGTCTTCCTTCCTCATAGATCAACTGACTACGTATCAATTGCAATTCTTTGGAGGCATTACTTCGGATTTTGCCCTTTTCATCGATGATTTGATCGATGGTTTTCAGAAGATTGAGATCAAGATCAAGTAATAGCCCTAGCAAGGCACTAAGCGTGGGATAGCTTTCTCCCCATTTTTGAAAAAAAGAAATACAACCTCTAAGCGTCTGAAGTGCCAGTTTGACTTCGTAAAATTCCTCTTGGTCGAGGAAAGCACCTTCCAACTTCGCTTTTTCCAGAAAGGGACCTAGGTTGGTGAAATTGGAAGAAGGGAAAACTTCCCCTGAAATCAGAATCTGTCGAAATTCTTCCGTCTGATCCAATAAGCGTTGGACAAGATTGTAATCAGAAGAATAGGAAACCTTATCTACATAGTCTTGACCCAAAGAAGAGGTACACTCTGCTTTTATAAGGTCTTTGACTTTTATAAAATTTATTTTTTGCTCGAGATTTGTAGGAAATAGCATCAGAATCGCTCCTCAATACCTGGATTATTCTCACGGACCACGAGCGAATCAATGACTCGGGCATAGATTCGGTCCATTTTGGCAGCATCCTCCAGGTAATACAACATACTTTGAGTGAAAACAGAATCTGTCACTCCATGTTTATCAAAAATATCTTTTTCCATTAAAGAATAGAGCACTTGGGAAGAATCGTAAGAAACAGGCAAGGCGCTAACAACTCCCTCAGTTAGTTGGATGTCGATGAGTACGTTAACCATTTTATCCTCACTCAAAACTCCCGAGGGAGTACTTTCTGAGCTGCATGAGAACAGGAAAACAGCGCTTAAAATCAAAAACAAGATTCGTTTCACGGGCTAAAATTAGGTTTTTTTAACGGATAATATCCAGACCACTCCCATAAGTCAAATTTTAAATTTCGGCTTAAGACTTTAACTTAGCCCATTCAAAATCCACTCATGGACCAGCTGTTTGGCAAACTCAGGAAGTACGAAATCATGATTAGAAAGGTGGCCAACAACCACCTCCAAGGCGAATACCAATCGCTCTTCAAGGGTTCGGGCTTGGAGTTTGACGACCTCAGACCTTATCAATACGGAGATGACGTCCGAACGATCGAGTGGAAAGTGTCTGCCAAAGGCCACGGCACTTTTGTCAAAACCTTCAAGGAAGAAAAAGAACAATCCGTCTATTTTCTGCTGGATATATCAGGAAGTCAGGACATTGGTCAGCAAGGTCAAAAGAAAATCGATCAGGGAAAATTGATCGCAGGAGTATTGACTTTAGCCGCAGTCTATGAAGGCAGTCAGGTTGGGTTGATTTCCTATTCAGACCAGCAGGAAAAGCTGATCTTGCCTGCAAAAGGAAGCAAACAAGGCGTGAAGATCATCCGAGGGATTTTTGACCATCAAAACAAAAGCCTCAAGACTAACTTGAATGGGATGTTTTCCTTTGCACTCAATCTGATCAAAAAGAGAAGCATCATCATCGTGATTTCAGATTTTATCGATCAAGATTACGAGCGATCTTTTAGAGCGCTGGCCGAAAGGCACGATGTGGTTGCGATCCAACTGACTGACCCTAGAGAATCCGCACTTCCAGCCTTGGGAATCATTCCAATATTCGATAAGGAACGAGGAAAAACAACTTGGATCAATACGGCTTTCGGTAGTTTTTCGAAGAAAATCGCAGACACCTTCACCACCGAGCGTGAAAACCTGCAGGAAATCTGCAAAAAGAACCAAATCAACTACCTTGTCATCGATTCCAGACAAGACATCGTGGCCCCGTTGATAGACCTATTTAAGTACCGAAACAAACGAATGAAACGTGGGTAGATTTGGGTTTTTCCTTTTCTTCTTGGCAATAATTAACTCCTCTCTTGCGCAGCAGGTAGAGGTCAGTGGTTATTTTACCCAAGATTCTGCCCGACTTGGGGAGCGAGTGGGATTTGTGCTTAAAGCCAAATATCCTGAGACCAGCCAACTGCTCTTTCCGGATTCAACCTTTGATTTTTCTCCCCTGGTTTTTTTGGAGAAAAAGACCTTCATCTCAAACACGGTAGATGGAATCACCCAAGACAGTGCGATCTACTACGTTTCCAATTTCTCCCTCGAACCATCGGTATTTCTGGCCTTGCCAGTCTACGAGCTCAATCGATACGACAGCCTTACTTATTATACCAATGAGGCGGAATTGAAGCTGAAACTCATGCTGGATTCAATTCCTGAAGAATTGGTTTTTCAGGAAAACAACGTCTATCAGCCGCTCAAAAAGTCCTTCAACTGGCTACTCTTCGGGTTGATCTCAGGTGCAGTGATCCTGTTTTTAGGAGTGCTGTTTACCTTATTTAAAGACCGAATCAAGGCAATATTCAAAAAGAATCGCGAGAAAATCCGCTGGATTCAATTCGAACTCAAGTGGAAAAAACTATCTATTCTACTGGCACAAAATCCGAATCAAGAGTTGGCCGATGAAGTCATTGGTCTGTGGAAGGGATATCTTGAAAGTCTAACCGCTCAGCCTTATCAGGAATGGACTTCCAGTGAAATCTCCGATGCCCTTCAGGATAAAGAAGTATTCAAAGCCCTGCGTTCGATCGATATGATCATCTATGCCGGAAAAGAAGGAAAAACGGAAGAAGCCACGACTTACTTGTTTGAAGTGGCAAAATCCACTTATAAGGAAAAACTAAACCAAATCAGAAATGAAAGAGCTAGTCGCTGAATTCTTTAGCTGGTCTTGGTTTTTGCCTGAGACCTTCAGATCCTATGAGTGGGAAAAGCCCCTTTTGCTAAACCTGCTTTGGATTATACCGGTTTTGATCTTGTTTCGGAAGTTTGTCAAATTCCTGAAGCGCCCCGTACTCGAGCTTTCCCTTCCCAAAAGAGTAGCCCGTGGTAATCCTTGGACTTACCTGAGACTGATTCCTACGGGATTTTTTTTCTTGGCTTTGATCTTGATCGTAGTCGCTCTAGCCAGACCTCAGCGAAGCAACGAGCGAGTGGAGCAGTTTACCGAAGGAATCGACATCCTCCTAGTGATGGACATTTCCGAATCGATGGACTTGCAGGACTTCTCACCAAACAGGCTGGAAGCGGCTAAGAAAACTGCCATTGAGTTTATCGAGGGTCGATTTGGAGATCGAATAGGAATGGTGGTTTTTTCAGGTGAAGCTTATTCCCTCTCTCCCCTGACCAATGATTACAAGCTGTTGACGAGTCTGATTTCAGAGATCAATTTTACCATGATCGAAGCAAAAGGAACTGCGATTGGATCGGCCATCGCCGCTGGAACTAACAGGATGAAAGACAGCGAAACGCCCTCCAAAGTGATGATTTTGCTTTCAGATGGGGAAAGCAATGCCGGAAATGTGGATCCCTTGTTCGCCGCTCAACTTGCCTCCGCTTTCAACATCAAGATTTACACTATCGCTGTTGGAAAAGACGGCATGGTGCCTTACGGAACAGACTTCTTTGGCAGACCTCAAATGGTAGAAAGCTATTTGGACGAAACTACGCTGAGAGAAATCGCCCGAATTGGCAATGGACAGTTTTTCAGAGCTTCTGATGGCACTACTCTTCAGCAGATTTTTGATCAAATCAACACCTTGGAAAAAGCAGAGATTCTGGAAAACCGATACAAAGAAACCGCCGATTACTACAGAATCTACCTCTTCTGGGCCATGCTTTTCTTCCTGATTTGGCTGGGACTGAAAAGCTCTTTCCTCAATAATTTCTTATTGGACTGATTCCGAAAGCTGGATTTTCTTCCATTTTTCCAATCGTGGATTCATCACCGCAAACCATAACGGCGGAAAGCAGGCCAATATAATCATTGCAGAATACCCTGCCGGTAGCTGCGGACTTTGGTCATGGTGATCCAAAACTTGGTAGCGCTTATAAGCATACGCGTGGTGATCAGAGTGCCTTTGAAGCTGAAATAAGAGAAAATTACTTACCAGATGTGATGCATTCCAAGAATGGATTGGCGTCACTTTTTCGTAAAGTCCGCTGGACAGCTTTTTCCGCTCCATTCCATAGTGCTCTAAGTAATTCACCAACTCAAGAAGGGTAAATGCCAATACGCTCTGGGCAAAAAAGAACACAGGCACTTCCCAAACCAATCGGTCTAATAAAATACTGGCAATCCCAAAAGAAATCCCGGCAAAGAGTACCGGAAACAACTGAAACCAAATCATCTGGTTATGAACTGAGCCAGTGGAAAGGCCTTTTTTGGCCAATCGCTCAGCTTCGAGGCGCCAAGCACTCACATAGCCTTCGGTCACCGATCTCCACCAAAACGCATAAAAAGACTCATCTTTTCGGCTGGTGGCAGGATCCTCAGGAGTAGCTACCCGCACATGATGGCCTCGGTTGTGCTCAATGAAAAAATGCATGTAGCACACGGTCATGAGCAAGACTTTGGCATAAAACTGTTCGATTTTCTCAGATCGATGACCTAATTCGTGAGCTACGGTGATGCCTATTCCACCTGTGACCAGTGCCATTCCAGAAATAAAGGCGATCCATTCAACAAGGCTAAATGAGAGAGTACTTACTACAAAAAAGCCCCAAATCAAGACAGCTAGCTGGACATAAACCCACACAAACGTAATCAGACGATAAAATCGCTCCTTGGTCACTTCGCTAACTTCCTTAGCGGGAATATTGTGGGTGTCTTTTTGAATCAAATAATCCATCAGCGGGACCAGCACAAAGACAAATCCATGAATCAGCCATTGGAAAGCTCCTCCCAAATACACACCAAACACCAGCAAGGCTGGCAAAATCAACGCGCTGAAGAATCCAATCTTTTTCATTTGAATGAGATTTTACCGGGAAAATTTAGGGAAAGGAAAAGGAAATTGCAATCCACTGTTTCCTCCTTTGAAATCCAGCCAAACCCTGACAAAAATCAGGTTTCAGTGTATTCCTTATCACTTCCTGAGAGGAGATTAGACACCAACTTGCCTGAAATTTGGAAACCATGGCACTATCTCCAACACTCATCCGCAAATACAACCTACCTGTACCTCGCTACACGTCCTATCCTACCGTACCTCTTTGGGACAACCAGATTGATCTGGCAAGCTGGGAGAAAACAGTGAAGATTGCCTTTGATCAATTTGGGAAAGACGAAGGCATCAGCCTGTATATCCATCTTCCTTTTTGCGAAAATCTGTGTACGTATTGTGGATGCAATAAGCGTATCACCAAAAATCACAAAGTAGAAGATCCTTATATCGAAGCTGTGCTTAGAGAATGGGAGCATTACCTCGGTGTTTTGGGTGAGGCACCAAAAATCTCAGGAATTCACCTTGGAGGAGGAACTCCTACATTTTTTGCTCCGGAAAGCTTGGAGCTCCTGATTTCAAAAATCCTCAAATCAGCAGAACGAACTAAAAACTTTGAGTTCAGCTTCGAAGGTCATCCAAACAACACCACTTTTGAGCACCTTCAGGAATTGGCCATCTTAGGCTTTGACCGTGTCAGCTATGGTATTCAGGATTTTGACGAAAAGGTCCAAAAAGCCATCCACCGAATCCAGCCCTTTGAAAAAGTAAAAGAAGCAACTGAAAACGCGCGAAAACTGGGATACACTTCGGTCAATTTTGACTTGATCTACGGATTGCCTCATCAGACGCTTCAAACTCTTGAAAACACTTTTCAAAAGGTGGCAGAGTTGAGACCCGAACGGATCGCATTTTACAGCTATGCCCACTTGCCATCCGCTTTTCCTGCCCAAAAAAGCTTCGAGGAGTTTCTTCCCAAAGAAGAAGAAAAACGAGCCTTATATGAATTTGGAAAGGCGAAACTGATCGAAATGGGCTATGAGGAAATCGGGATGGACCACTTTGCGTTGCCTGAAGACCCACTTTGCTTAGCAAAACAAAACGAGACACTACACCGGAATTTCATGGGTTACACCACTCTTCCTACCAAGATGCTCATTGGACTAGGCGCCAGCAGCATCAGTGATGTTTGGATTGGCTTTGCTCAAAATGAAAAGCGGATCGAAGCCTATGAAGACGTCATGAAAGAACACCACATTGCCTTGGTCAAAGGGCACCTTTTGACAGATGAGGATTTACTCGTAAGGGAATTGATTTTGGACTTGATTTGCAAAGGAAAAGCGATGGTCCCTTTTAGCATTTGGGAAAATATCCCGGCAAAAAACAAACAGGCTTTGAAGGAATTTGAGGAAGAAGGACTGCTCTCTTTATCTGATTTGCAACTCACTATTCATCCCGATGGAATGGCTGTGGTGCGAAATATCTGCTCTAATTTTGACTTGCGGATGATTCAGAGCCAGGAGAAAAAAGCGGTATTCAGCAAAGCCATCTGATCAATGGCACATGGTGATTTCGACCTGCTGAGTACCATAATCAAATACCGCTAGCTCTGGACTCAATCCTGGAATCCCCAGACCCAATCCTCTAAAAACCATCAAGATTCCAATCAACATTCCTAGGTAAGGAATTGCTTTTTGGAATTGCTGACGCCGCACTACTGGCAAAAGATCTCCTGAAATCATCAGGCCTAAGAGCATGGGAATGGTACCCAATCCAAAGAAAAACATGTAGGCTGAGCCCAACCAAGGACTTTGCATTCCCATCGCCACTACTAAAGCCATGTAGACCATGCCGCAAGGCAATAACCCATTGACCAATCCGGTAGAGAAAAAAGCCACTTTGCTACCCGATTTCAGATACTGCCCAAGCTTGGATTTGATCCAAGAGACCACTCCTGAAAGTGCCGGAATACTCAAAAATTGATCGGCTTTTTTATAACTCAGAGAAAGCAAGACCACAAGAAGCCCCATCCCAATCGATATGCCTTGCTGAATACCGGCAAGGGATAAAGAAAAACCCAAACTTCCGATCACTAAGCCAAGTAAGGCGTAAGTCAGACTTCTGCCGAGGTTGTAAATGATCTTATTGAATAAAAATTTATTGCTACCCTTTCCACCTACTGCCAAAGCAATGGGACCGCACATTCCCACACAGTGGAATGATCCCAAAAAGCCCAACAGAAAAGCAGTCCAGAGCATTAGATTGTAATTTTCTTTTCTTCGTAAAAATCTACGCCATTTTCAGTCCAAGTCAGCTGAACTCTCCAATAACCTGCCTTCAAATCTTGTAAGGAAACCTTGGTTTTTCCTTCAGAAGTGATCTCGACCGGAAGATTTTTGTCCAGTCTGGCATCTGAAGGCCGAAATAGCTGAAGACTACCTTTTGCTCCAACAGGCAGATCTAGGATCATCGCTTTTTCCTGTCCATCATACACCAAAACCTCTCGGTCTAGAGCTGATGCCGAAACCTCACGGTCGATTTGGTCTTGGTACTTGATTTCCTTTTCGTAGTAGTTTTCAGCTACTAGATGAATATCATCCTGCCTTACTGAAATGACTACCAAAGTCATGATAAAGGCTACAAAAGCGATGATGGTCAATAAAATTCCTTTTCCCCAATCCATAGTTTCTCGATTTATTTGCCACCTACAGGTGCCATAAAGTTGGTCTCAATATCGTCAAATTCTACTCCTTCGGCAGAAAGCACCAAGTGGACTTTCTCCTGAGGAACCTTCACTTCCGATTGCTCTTTTACTAAAAAGAATCGGCCTTCAAATTTGGTCTGCGGCTCAAGTACCCAATTGGTATCGCCTACGATTTCCACATTCATCCCCTCAGCCATCGAGAGGATAGTCACACTCTGCGGCTCAAAGGTCTTATTGATCAACGTGATATTGTACAAGTTAGACACTTTCCCGTCAGGTCTAGCCTGATAAGTCATGCCAGGAAACCGTGTAATCGTACCCTCCAAATCCTCTCGTGTGGCAATCAGACTGACAAATGCCGCTACCAATAGCATCAACACAAAGGTGTAGCCTTTTACTCGTCCAGTGAATAATTTCTGGAAACCTTGCTTGATACTGTTTTCGGATGCGTATCGAATCAGACCTGTTGGGCGATCCACCTTGACCATTACCTCGTCGCAGGCATCAATGCAGGCAGTACAGTTCACACATTCCATTTGAGTCCCGTTTCGGATGTCTATTCCGGTAGGACAAACCTGCACGCAAAGGCCACAGTCCACACAGTCTCCCTTGGGAGCGACCTCGGTGGCTTGCTTGCGGATCGGACTTCTTGGCTCGCCTCTCACATAGTCGTACATCACATTGATGCTGTTGTCATCCAAAAGCACCCCTTGAAGACGGCCATAGGGACAAACCACAATACAAGCTTGCTCTCTAAACCAAGAGAACACAAACATGAATATTCCTGAAAAAGCCACCAAACCAATAAATCCTGCCAAATGGGCTGTCGGTGGCTGGGTGACAATTTGAATCACTTGGTCAACTCCGATCAAATAGGCCATTACCAAGTGACCGATCAGCAGAGATATAAATCCAAAAATGGAGAGCTTAAGCCCTTTTTTCCAGATTTTCTCTCCAGTCCAAGGGCCTTCATTCAAGGCTTTTTGGTTGTTGGCATCGCCTTCGATAATGTATTCGATTTTTCGAAATACCATCTCCATAAAGAGCGTCTGAGGACAAGCCCATCCGCACCAAACCCTTCCAAAAACAACCGTAAAGAGAATTACAAAGACAAAGAAAATAAGCAAGAGGAAGATCAACAGGTGTGTATCCTGTGGCCAGAAGGCTGCTCCGAAAATGATGAATTTGCGCTCGAAAATATTGAATAGCATGTAGGGTCTTCCATCCACTTTAATAAATGGACCAGCGAAAAGAATAGCCAGTAGTAGCCAGGAAAGGTAAGTGCGGTACTTATAAAAAAAGCCTTTGACCTTTTTGGGATAGACCCAATTTCGCTTTCCATCCTCACGGACGGAGGCCAAGGCATCCCGGAATGACTCAGGATTAAGGTTGGGATTGATATTTTTCTTTGCCATGAGAAGGCTGAGGTTAAAGCCGGGAGATACACTCCCGGCTTTTTAAAATTACTCGATCGTTGCGACCACCGCTGTGCTATCAGTCACAGGTGCGGCTTCGGCAGGAGCAGGAGATGCAGAATATAGTTCACCCTGAGGTGCTTTTGGAGTTGCTGGAGAAGTGCCTTTTAGGGAAAGTATAAAGGAAGACACTTGCTGCATTTGCTCAGGACTGAGCTGATCTTGCCAAGGAATCATCCCTTTCTCAACTACTCCATACTTCACAATTTTGAATACATCTTGAATTGAACCCCCATGGAGCCAATATTCATCTGTCAAATTAGGACCTACCCCTCCTCCTCCATCGGCAGCATGACAAGCTGCGCAATTGGATTCGAAAATAGTTTTTCCCGAAGCAAGGGCAGCATCCGATTCATCAAATGTTACGGTTGTTTCATCTATTCCTGCAACCAAAGAAGCCTTTCTTGCTTCAGCAGCAACCGCTTCTAATCTTAGTTCTTCTTGGTATTCTTCCTCTCCTGTCAGACCTGTACCCAACACGGTATAGTCCACAAAATAAATCACTGCGAAACCAATAGAAAGGATAAATACCCATTGCAACCAAGGAGGCATGAAGTTATCTAGCTCAGTGATGCCATCGTAAGAGTGGTCAGACATCATTTTTGCTTTTTCTTCCTTACCGCCTACGGCGTCCAGTTTACCGGTAACAAATCGCTCCTTAAAGCTATCCCACCAAGAAGGCTCATTAGCCAAAGCCGGGTTTTCCTTTTTGAATACCGCTGCCATAAAAGACATCAGGTAAACCATCAGAATAAGCAAGAGAACTATGACTACCAACACCACCCCAAGGATGATGAGCAACGTCAATTGACTGGAATCCATAGCACTCAAAGTAGTATACCAATTGGATTCTTCGGTTTGAGCTAAAGCTGGAATGGCCAACCCGCCCATTAGTGTGAGTATTGAAAATAACTTTTTCATGGCTTTAAAGGGGTTGATTCATTTTCATCCATTGGAAGAGCTTCCATATGATCCACGTAGCTTTTTGGCACGCGAACTACCCAAATAAACATCCCTACAAAGAAGGTTACGAAAATCAACAGCGAGATAATTGGGTAGATCTCAATGTTTTCGATCGAACGGAGAATTTCCTTATACATGACTTCTAGGATTTATTTGGTTGAAGCGGAAGTTTTCTTGATGTCGGTCCCTAGTCTTTGGAGGTAAGCTATCAAGGCTACGATCTCGGTATTTGGAGCAACTTCCACACCTGCATCTTTCAAGTTTGCTACCACTTTGGCAGCCTGAGCTTCGTAATCAGCAGTAGCTTTTGCATCAAATCCTTCTGGATAAGGAACCCCAAGTTTCTGAAGGGTTCTGATTTTAGCTGGAAGATCTGTGATGTCCAATTCATTGGTAGTCATCCATGGGTAAGGAGGCATCAACGAGCCTGGAGACATTGATCGAGGATCGGTCATGTGGTGGTAATGCCAGCTATCCGGATATTTACCGCCGATTCGATGCAAATCCGGACCGGTTCGCTTTGATCCCCATAGGAATGGACGATCGTAGACAAATTCACCTGCCTTGGAGTATTCTCCATAGCGCTCAGTTTCAGATCGGAACGGACGGATCATCTGTGAGTGACAACCCACGCAACCATTGGCAATGTATAGATCCCTACCCTCAAGCTCTAGTGGAGTGTAAGGTTGTACGGAGCTGATAGTTGGAATATTGGATTTCACCAACATGGTTGGAATGATCTCCACAACCCCACCGATGGCCACCGCAATAGTTGCCAAAATGGTAAAGAAGACTGGCTTTCTCTCCCATGCTCTATGCCAGAATTCCCCTGAAGGATTGTAAGCACGTGCCAAAGCCGGAGCTTGATCTTCCTCAGTAGCTTGGAAGCTACCCTGCTTGGCAGTCATCCACATGTTGTAAGCCATGATGATGGTACCAGTCAAATAAAGGGTGCCACCCACCGCTCTCAGCATGTACATTGGAACTATTTGGATCACAGTTTCCAAGAAGTTTGGATAGGCAAGACGTCCAGCTTCATTGAATTCCTTCAACATCAAGAACTGAGTCAAACCTGACACATAAAGTGGAAGGGCATAGAAGATGATACCCAGAGTACCCAACCAGAAGTGCGTATTGGCCAATTTGGTAGAGTAAATGCTGGTTTTGAAAAGTCTTGGCCACATCCAGTAAAGCATACCGAAGGTCAAGAAACCATTCCAACCCAAGCCTCCAATGTGCACGTGACCTACGATCCAGTCAGTATAGTGTGCAATTGCGTTGACATTTTTCAAAGAAAGCATTGGACCTTCGAAAGTCGCCATACCGTAAGCGGTCACGGCTACCACCATGAATTTCAATACTGGCTCCTGACGCACTTTATCCCATGCCCCACGAAGTGTCAAAAGACCATTCACCATACCACCCCAAGATGGAGCAATCAACATCACGGAGAAAATGGTACCTAATACTTGAGCCCACTCAGGAAGAGCGGTATAAAGCAAGTGGTGAGGACCAGCCCACATGTAGATGAAAATCAAAGACCAGAAGTGGACAATCGAAAGCTTATAAGAATAGACTGGACGATTGGCTGCTTTTGGAAGGAAATAGTACATCAATCCCAAGAATGGAGTCGTGAGGAAAAATGCTACCGCATTGTGTCCATACCACCACTGCACCAAGGCATCCTGAACCCCGGCATAAGCTGAGTAGCTTTTAAAGAAAGATACAGGAAGCTCCAATGAATTGAAAATGTGCAAAATAGCAACTGTAACAAACGAACCTAGGTAAAACCAAATCGCCACATACATGTGCCGCTCCCGTCTCTTGATGAGCGTTCCGATCATATTGGCTCCAAAAGCCACCCAAACCAGTGCAATAGCAATGTCGATTGGCCACTCCAATTCCGCATATTCTTTGGAAGTGGTGATCCCCAGCGGCAAAGTCAAGGCTGCAGAAAGGATGATCAATTGCCAACCCCAGAAATGAAACCAGCTTAGGGCTGTGTTCCACATCGGCGTTTTGAGCAATCGTGGCATTGAGTAATACACCCCTGCGAAAATGGCATTACCAACGAAGGCGAAAATGACTGCATTGGTATGCAATGGGCGGATCCTACCAAAAGTGGTATACGGATTACCCATGTTTGCCTCAGGCCAGAATAGTTGGATAGCGGCAATCAAGCCGACCAACATCCCGACAAGGCCCCAGATAATAGTGGCGGCTCCAAAGAACTTGACAATCTTATTGTCGTAATGGAACCTTTCCAAAGTAGCATCATTCATAGGACTTGGATTTTTTAGGTTGATCTTTAATTATTTTTTTAGGCTGGTTTTCGAATAAGATGCGGACCGAGGGGGTGTAGCTGTCATCGAATTGACCATCCTTCATCGCCCTGAAAAACAAGACCAAGAATGTGACGGCCAAAACCAAACTGACAGCAATCAAGACAAAGATGACTTCCATGTTAGGCTTTATTTAAGTGAATGAGCCCCTTTCGGACACCCATGAAATTGGTTACTAGTGTGGTGAAAATGACCACTGAAATACTGCTCACAGGCATCAGAATCGCACAAAGCACAGGACTTAAAAGCCCTTGCACAGCAAGTGAAAGTCCGACGATGTTATAGAGAAAGCTCAGTCCAAAGCTGGCTTTGATGATCTTGCGGCTATCCTTGGCAAAAGCCAGGAAATCAGGGATTTTAGCAAATGATTCTGCATCCAAGATCGCATCACTCGCAGGAGAAAAATGACTGACCCGATCCGTAATGGCTACTCCTACCTGACTTTCTTGTAAGGCACCCGCGTCGTTGAGCCCATCTCCGATCATGAGCGAGTTTTTTCCCTGATGATTCAAAGACTTGAGATAATTGAGTTTATCTACCGGACTCTGATTGAAATGATAAGACACATCGCCTTTCAAAGTCCTGGACAAAGACTCCTCTTCATGGCCATGGTCTCCAGAAAGCACATGCAAATCCAAGGTTTGACCGAGTTGGCTGACGATGGAAGCAACACCTTCTCTCAGTGTAGACTGGATATGGAAATACCCAAGAATCACTCCTTCTACAGAGAAATAGACGAGGTTACCAGAAGGTACTTCTACTCTATTTTTTGCTTTCACAAAGTCGGCTGAACCCAAACGAACTTCTTGCCCTTTGTAATTGCCTAACAATCCTTGTCCTTTGATCTCAGAAGGATTCTCCAGAGTTACAGAAGTGATGTTTTCCAACCAAAGGTTGATTCGATTACTCAAAGGATGAGTAGATCGCTCGACTAATGCCTTGAGGATCTTTTTGCTTTCGGAGGAAAGTTCTTCTCCGAAATAGTCAATACGGGCCTTCCCAGGGTCGGTCAGGGTTCCTGTTTTGTCAAAAACAACCGTATCGATTAAGGCCAATCGCTCCACGACAGCTGCATTTTTGAGATAGAATTTCCCTTTTCCAAAAATCCTGAGCGTATTGCCCAAGGTGAAAGGAGTGGACATGGAAAGCGCACAAGGACAAGCCACTATCAAAACAGTAGTGAATGCTTTCACCGCCAAAGGCACATCCTTTCCAACCCAAAAAACAAAAGCAGCAACTGCAATAGTCAAAACAGTCCACGTAAACACCCCGCTGATTCGGTTGGCAAGAGGCTCTAATAATCTCTTGTTCTCCTTCTCAAAGGAATCATTATTCCAAAGGTCAGTAAGATATCCCTGTGAAGGCGACTTCTGAACAGTAAGCAAAATAGGATCGCCTTTTTGGCGTCCACCTGCATAGATGAGTTCACCTTTTTGCTTTGGAACAGGAAGTTCTTCACCGGTCACAAAACTATAGTCAATGTGGGCTTTTTCTGAAAGCAAGAGAGAATCAGCAGGAATAAGCTCCTCATCTCTCACCAAAATCACATCACCCACCTGTAGTTTCACTAGAGGAATGACCTCTTCTCGATCCTTAACTATTTTGGTAACGGCAATCGGGAAATAAGCTTTGTAATCCCGATCAAACTCAAGGGTTGCGAAAGTCTTTTGCTGGTAGACTTTGCCCAAAAGCAAGAAAAACAACAAACCACCTAAGCTATCCATATAGCCTGCGTTGCCTTGCATGAAGATTTCCCAAAGTGAGTAAAGGAAAAACGCGACGATACCCAAGACGATGGGCACATCCATGTTGATTTTCTTCTGGCGGACTGAATTCCAAGCCGAAACGTAGTAATCACTCGCCGCATAAAACACAATCGGTAGGGAAAGCACCACATTGAGGTAATCGAAAAGTCCTTTGAATCCTTCGCCCAAAAGCTGAGCTTCTGAAAAATACTCTGGCATGCTAAACAGCATCATGTTGCCAAAGCAAAAGCCGGCTACACCGAGTTTGGTCAGTGTTTTTCGGTCTATGGCGTGTCCTTCTTTCCTCTCAAGATCCGCAAGATTGATTTTAGGTTCATATCCCAAGGTCGATAGCAGGCTTACTAATTCCTTCAGGGAAATCTTGGTGTTCAAGAATTTGATTTGGACTTTTTTCTTGACAAAATCCACTCGACTGCCAGTAATGGCTGAGTTGATTTGAAAAAGGTTTTCTAAAAGCCAGATACAGGAAGCACAGTGGATTAATGGAATGTAGAAAGTAACGTGGCTTTCCAACTCGTTTTTAAAATCCAGAAGCTTGCTGGCTACATCAGGATCATCTAAGTAGTCAAAGCGATTTTTGAGAGCAGAAGATTGTTTTTGAGATTTACCAGGGGTGGTTTCAATCGCGTAATAATTGCAGAGATCATTTTGAGAAAGCACCTCATAGACCAATTTACAACCTTGGCAACAGAAACTTTTCTCATCAAACACTAGGGAGTCATGCGCACATTCTTCACCACAGTGATAGCATTTCTCTTCTATTTTGACGGGTACTCCTGCGCTCATTGTGACTAACTTTTTTTAAAATTACTTGGGGTTAACTCCTAAAAACATGATCAAAATCAGTGGAAATAATGACTTACACCGAGAGGTAAAAGGAAAGCTTTTCACTCCAGATTTTGCCTTTATAGAAATGGAAAAGGACTTTAGCGAGATCAGCTTGATAATTTTTTGTAGTGACTAAGAGCGTGCAATCATGTTTGACTGCATAGGACCAAAAGTCACCTATTCGATTAAAATTAAACTTGATAAAGCTAGTCTCACGAGTGCTTGATGAAACCAATTGAATGATTTCTTGCTCCTCTCTGATTTTGGATTTTGGAATAAAAGAAGGAGATATTATAGTCGCTTTACTTTCTCCAATCAGATTCTTGAAAAGGAAGATGAATCTCTTGATTAGATCCGCGGAATTGGGTGTACCGTCGTAATGAAAAAGTAAGTGTTGAATAGAAAACTCCGGAACATAAAGGAGCACAGGTATAGGGCAGACTTCCTTTTCCAGAGGTTTAGGATAATCATGTTGATGCAGCCACTCGAGAGTTTTGTATAGATCTATGGTAAACAAGGAAGGATTTTCCTCATCATTAAAAAAAAAGTGGGCAGATATAGAAGGATTGAACGATTCTGTCAATTCCTTTGAATAAAACTCCCTGAGGACCTCCTCAGGAAGTTCGTATCGTAATGCGTGGGGTGATTTGAGATCCATGACAAAATTGTATGGTTCAAAACTATCCCAAGAAAATCAGTTGGGGCCTGACCTATGCAGGTACAGAATATGATAAAAATCAGTTCTTTGTTTGTAATACAAGCAAGCCTAAGGCCATAGTAAACGATGTGGTCCAAACTATTGAAAAACAAGAATCACTAAGGGCTATAAAAAACCATGGTTCTTCCCATTCCTCTTAAAAAAACCTTTAAATCAATTAGCTGTATTTTCCTTAAAGAGATGGTCCACGTATTTATCAAAAAAGCCCATTCGGCAACGAAAACACCGCAATCCCAGGATCTTCATCTGTTGTGACTCCATAGAGGTGCTTTTGTTCTTCGTCATTGGCTATACTTCTTACAGATCGGTCCAAATCAAACCTACAAACAAGCTTACCTTCATGGTTGAAAACATAAATTATTTTGGCTATTTGATCTGAGTTCATCATTTGAGAAGTAGTAAGATTAGAATAAAGAGCATAAATGTATTTATCCCCAATCTTGGCATCTGCATATCCAAATGGATATTCTAAGTCAAAGATAACAGCACTTCGCCCTTTGGATCGCTCAATTTTAAATGGATGAACTTTTTTTCTTGGTCCATCAATAATTCTAAATGATTTGGAAGGGTAATGAAAAATCTCAATTCGATCCAGAAATCCTAAAGCTTTAACAAAAAGTCCCAAATTCCTGTTGGCACGAAGCCTTCCCTTATTTATTTCTCCCATTTGGTAATTGATATCCGGGTCTTGATAGTCTATCAAGTGATCTAAATCAGGAATCTTTTCCCAGTTGCCATACCCTTGGATTCGTTTTCCTGTTACTGAGGAGTATTCTACCAACCTGTTCGGATCATCTGCCATAATCCCCAAAACCGTACTGTCAGTAGCATGATACATCATGTACATTCCAAACAATTCGTCAGGCTGTTTGAATTCTGAAATACCTAATTGAACAATATCGGATAAAGAGAAAGTGACAAATTTCTTATTCATTGTGCAGTACACATGGAAAGTGTTTTCTAAAAATCCTTGTTCTATTACTGTTGCTGTAGCAATTTCCAATGGCCCAAATCCAGATTTTCCTTTGGAAAAAAGATAATTAAGAGTTCCTTTTTCAAGAATATGAATAAGAGGATATTCCGGGGAGTTCCTGCGATTTTCAGCTATTACCAAAAACCCATCAATATAACTTATATCATGAGGTTTGAATATTCGTTCATAATTAACCTTCCTACTTTTCAAAGGATATGGAGTGATTGCCTCAAAGTTTTGAATTTTAGGAAAATCATCCCTAGTACAAGAGACTAATCCAATTGAAAAAATGACCAAAATAAACAGATAGTATTGAACCTCTAAATAATTAGAAAATCTCATGATATAATTAAGGAAATAAAAACAGTAAAAAGGAAGAAAAAAAGGTCGACTTGCAGACTAAAGTCGACCAGGAGAAAATCAGGAACAAGTAGGTTTATTACCTGGGATATAAATATCATCTGGCCAAAACATACCGCCCTTATCAGTACACCCGATTCCTAATGGATGAAGACAGCAAATCCAATCTTCAACAGAATCTTGGGCGACGGCCTGAGGTGAAACAAAACTACCAAAGGAGAACGCGAAAAGTCCAATGGCTAGAGAAAGAATTATAACGTACTTTTTCATAAAAGAATAAGTTATAAGTGAAACATGATTGAACTTAATACTTAGACTCCATAAGACTCGGAAGAACTACACAATTGGTTTTTTTTTAAAAAGGCTTATCCGGAAATATAACCGGCCAATCACTAGACACATTCAACAATAATTCCATGCATAAAAAGTAAAATCCTTTAAAACGCAAAAAAGCCTTCAGGTATTAACTGAAGGCTTTTGAATAATGTGGCGGCGACCTACTCTCCCGGGAGTAACCCCAGTACCATCGGCGCTGCAGGGCTTAACTTCTCTGTTCGGGATGGGAAGAGGTGGGACCCCTGCGCTAGGCCGCCTAAATTGCAAGACTCTTAGAGTCAAGAATCAAGAGATTAGACTTTTCAGTCTTCTTGGTTCTTGCTTCTAGTGTCTTGTATCTAATATCTTATGTCTTTAACATATATCGTA